>Ga0209318_1000355_pt1 | contig 45300 bp, 67 predicted proteins | sample RifGroE1_FD_183999 | JGI IMG/M metagenome (GOLD analysis project Ga0209318, IMG submission 183999) | Groundwater microbial communities from Rifle, Colorado, USA - Groundwater E1 (SPAdes) (version 2) | ecosystem: Environmental > Aquatic > Deep subsurface > Groundwater | place: Rifle, Colorado... | reverse complement strand
CTCCTTTAGCGCCATCGCAAAGCGGAACTGCCCATGATCCATGTCGGGGCAGAGGCCGTACCCGCGGGAGAAAAACATCTCCTGTGATTAGACAGATGGTTTACGAAGTGACGGGATAAGACGGGATCTTATGGGATTTCGCGGGAAGCTTTTGAATAGCGGACGCTTAACTCACTTGACGAGGGTTGGTGAGTGTTTCAGCCGCGACAGATGAGATCGATTCAAATCGGACAAATTGGACAGATGGTTTACGAATTCATCAAAACAAAAACCATGTCGGGCCACCTTATAAGCCGCTGTCTGTATTCATCGAATAAATAACTGTTATAACATGGTAATCCACAGAATATATTGCAGAGTATCTCAGCTCAATCTTTGTTGTCGGCAACATCCAGGATGAAATATCTTCAAATGTTCCTCGAAAAGGTTGATGTCTGTTGGCAAATTTTGGTTCACCATATTTTTCGCTCAATAGCTGCTTAATCTTTTGAAATTGTTTTTCTTTTTCCCCCTCGACGGAGGACATTAAATTTGCTGTAGAAAGTTTTCCATTCTTATCAAAGAACAACGAAGCATCGAAAATATATTCATCAATATTTACAGAATCTAAATGCAAAATATCTTCACCACCAACGGTCCTCCCATCAGTTAGGTTTGGCATAACCTTTTTTATTTCAGTAGCTGTCATGCCCCACTTGGCGCCCTTCCATCCACCTGGATCATTATTTGCTAAAGCCGCAGAAGCAATAAACAACAAAGCAATAAGTAAGATTCTTCCAAAGCCCTTCATATCTCCTCCTTAAGCTTCATCCCCAGGCCTTCCAGGCCCTCCACAAGGTCCTTACGCCCGCGCAGCACCTTTAAAACTAAATTCTTGGCCTCGGGCATATCGTGCTGCAGGATATCGACGATCTCGGCAAGCTCCTGGTCGCCGTTGTGCCGTGGAATACAGACATAGCCAGGGCCATGCTCCATCACCACCCCCTCATCCTGATCCAGCCTCATCGGACCGCTTCCAGTCAGCAGCCACGTGGGGTTTATCTCAGGGAAAACCCGCAGTATTGCTGCGAGATCGTCGGAATCAGGCTTCCTCTCGCCACGCTCCCACCTCCCGGCCGTGTTTTTATGAACGCCTACCTTTATCGCAAATGCGTCTTGCTGGAGACGGTTGGCTTCACGCAGCTTTCTTATCCGCTCACCGATGCTCATTTAACCCCATTTAGGTTTACATTTTTCAATCACCCCATTCAGGGTATTTTGTAAACCTGGCAGCAAAATTTTATTTTGGTTTACAAACGTAACAACTAGTTAAAATTACAGTGGAATATCCATTGTAATTTATAATTAGGTTTACAAATCATGATAAATAATTTTGTAAACCTCCAAATAGGTATTGACAGCTTACCCGTATGGGTTTACAAACTAGTCATGTCAACGCGCCAAAGTCAAAAAAAGGAGGGGAAAATGACCCCTGAGAATACGGTTATCGAAAAGGGTTTTTCCCGCCAAACGGCCACTCTTGTCGAGCAAATTCTCGCTGAGAAAGAAGCAATCTGTCGTAGAACGCCCCGGCACATAGAGCCATGTCTCTGTAGCTTCCTCCCGGGGATATCGGTATCTCCATCGAAAGCTCCAGCACCCGCTGAGCCTTCCAGACGTGGTGGTAAGCGGCTAGTACAAGATGTCCTTTCAGCCTTGGATCGTTCCACTCCTTCTTTGTCTTACGACGCGACGGCGTCGCAGCCACAAATCCATGAATTTCTGTGCGGAATACCTCCGCATACACCCAGTCAGTCCACTTTTTGCGTCCCATTGAAGCACAATCGGACCTCAAAGTTTCTACTTCATCGCTGGCTAAAGAATCGCGCAGTTCGTTAAGAAAGCTGTCGCAGGCGTGTATGTAGTTCCCTAGACCCATAAACACCTCCACGAGGTAACACCATGAAACATCTCATACCCAAAGACCCCGAACAGCGCTGGGAGTGGGTCAAGTATCAGCTGAGATTCCATAAAACATCTATTTCGGCCCTTGCCCGGGAACATAAAGTCTGCAGGCAGGCCGTGCAAGTCGTCAGCAACCGTCCCTCCCCCAAATGGGAAGCGATCATCGCCAGAAAGATCGGTATCAAAGCCCGTATCATCTGGCCGGAACGCTACAGCAAGCGTGCTGCATGACCTTGACAAGACAAGGCGACTATAACCCAGATTTTTAAGGGTTTGCAATGACAAAAACCAAAGAAAAATTAGTCGGGACTCAGCAACTCAACCTCTTCGACTTCCTGCGCCAGGAGCAGGCCGAACGGCAGGCCCAACGTTCCGGCCGGCTCAATATCGGCGCCCAGATCCATGCCACCATCAAAAAAGCCATCAAAAGTGTTCCCAAGTCCCGCGAGACCATCGCCGACGAAATGACCGATCTCGCAGGAGAGCGCGTCACGGTGCAGATGATTAACAACTGGACTGCCGAAAGCCACCCCCACGAGATGCCCGGCCGCTTCGATCCGGCCTTCTGCATCGTTACCGGGGATATCGAGCTGATCCGGCTCAAGGCCGAAGCCGCCGGGGTATTCACCCTCCCTGGGCCGGACGCGCTGCGGGCAGAGATCCAGAAACTGGACGAAGAAGGCAGGAAACTGCAGGCGGAAAAAAAGAAGCGGCAGGTGTTTCTGCAGGAGCTGGAAGGAAGAAAGTAAATAGCTATTTAAAGGCCGACGCAGGCCATAGCCCAACAGCTAAACATTAGCACCATTTAATTGCAATGCAAGCGGCAGAATGAAATTTTTCTCAGGAGGGTCCGCGTGAGCGAGCAAATCACAGCCACCATCACCGAAATAGCAAACGCTCTGAAAATAAGCCGCGTGGCCGCTAACAAGAAGAAGCATACCAACCAATGGCAACCCGTCAATGAAAGCGGCGTCGCCAAATTTGACATCGACGAAATCCCCCTCACCTACCAGGAACGCAAGCTCATCCGCGTCTACTTCAACCGCAAAAACGTCATCCAGCTCCGAGCCGTCCCCTCCGCCGAGCAGCTGCAGCGCGAAGCCGAGGAAAAGGAGCGCAACCGCCTCGCAGCCCGTGCGCAGAGCCTCACCGACTTCCATCGGCTGCCCCCGTGGCAGCAGCAGGGCGCCAAGGCCAAACTGGAAATCATCCGCGCCTGTGAAGCGTTCATCACCGCCAATCGCTTCGCCAGGACGAACGGCCAGGAACTGTTTGTCGACGAATACAACATGGGCCGGGCCGACGTGGCACCCTGGGTGCGCGGCGAGATCCGCACCATCCATGTGGCCACCCTGCGCACCTGGATAACGGAAGAATACGAGCTCGGCATGATGGGGCTTGCCGACCTGTACGGCAACCGCAAGGGGCAGAGCAAGATCGAGACCTACATCACCGGTACCGACGCCAAGGGCGAGCCCGTCAGACCCATGGCCAGCGCCATTCTCGCCCTCATGTTCGACAATCCGCACATCAAGCCGAAACACGTCAACGAATCCCTGCGCGGCGTCCTTGCCGATGCCCCCTGGATCAGCGACAAAAGCGTCGAACGGTGGATGGAAGCCTGGAAGAAGGCCCACCCGCAAGAATGGGCGCATATCACCAACCCCGACGACTGCAAGAACCGTTATCAGGTCGCGTTCGGCTCGCGATCGGAAGGCATCACCGGCCCGAACCAGCGATGGGAAATCGACGCTACCCCGGCCGATCTGCTCCTTGTCGACGGCCGCCACAAGATCATCGGCATCTGCGACGTCGGCACCCGCCGCCTGATCTTCCAGGTGACGAGGACCGAGCGGGCCACCGACAACGCCGCCACCGTGCGCCGCGCCCTCATCGCCTGGGGAGTCCCCGCCAAGGGCACCCTGTCCACGGACAACGGCAACCCCTACAAGAGCGACCATTTTCAGCGGGTCATGGGCGATCTGGACATCCGGCAGCACTTCTGCCGGCCTTTCTCCGGCGATGAAAAACCTTTCATAGAGCGCGGCTTCGGCACCTTCTCCCACGACCTGGTCGAACTGCTTCCCGGCTACTGCGGCCACAGCGTCGCCGATCGCAAAGCCATCGAAGCACGCAAAAGTTTCGCGCAGCGCCTCCGGGATCCGGAAGCGGTCATCGAGATCAAGATGACCGGCGAAGACCTCCAGGCCTTCTGCGACAGATGGTGCGCCGCCTATCACGACACCCGACATTCCAGCCTCGGCATGTCTCCCAACCAGGTCCTGGCCGGGTGGCCGCACGCCATCCACCGCATCAGCGACGAACGCGCTCTCGATGTGCTGCTTGCCGAAGCCCCCAAGCGCCGCGGCAAGCTACCTACCGTCCAGAAAAAAGGGATCGTCCTCGACAAAGGCACCTACATCCATCCCGATCTCGCGGATCTCGTCGGTAAAGAAGTACGGGTCATGTACGATCCCGCCGATCTCGGCCGCATCATCGTCCACCGCATGAACGATTTCGGCGTCTGGGAATTCGCCTGTATCGCCGAAGACCCCGACCGCACCGGCATCTCCCGGGCCGAAGCCGCCGCCGTCGCCCGCGCCCGGCAGAACAAGCATCGCGCCGAAATGCGGGCGCACGCCAAGGAGGCGAAGAAGGCCCTCAAGGGCGTCGACATCGTCCAGGCCGTCCTCGAACACCGCGAGCGCCAGGCAGCCGCCTCCAACGTCGCCCACTTCCCGCGCCCGACCGTCGACTACACCTCCCCCGGGCTGCAGGCCGCCGCCGAAGCCGCCGCCGTCCTGGACAACCGAAACGCCGCACCCACCGTCTCCCCTGCAGCGATCGCCACCCGGGAGCGGATGCAGGCCCAGGCAGCCGAGCGCAAACCGGTATTCGAGATTCCCCATGGCGATCGTGAAAAATATCGCCTCTGGTGTCAGCTCGAAGGGCAAATAGTGGGCGGTCTGGAGGTTGCGGACGAAGCATTCAGGTTTTACGAGGCGTTTCAGAAGACGCCGGCATGGCGGGCATTCAAGGGGATCAGCGAGGACATTTACAGCCTGCGGCGCACCTGACGGCCGCACTACATACGCAAAAAAGCCGGGGTAGCCGCCCCGGCTTTTCCTGCCCGCGGATGGCGGGCAACTACATGAACAGAGGAGGTAATTATGCAGCAGCACCGACCGGTTGTCAACACCATCGCCCTACTCACCAACGTATCACTCGTCATGGCGGCCCTGGAGCGCACCATGAAGGCGTCCCGGCACCTCTCCCGGATGATCTGCCTGTACGGCCCGTCCGGCTGGGGCAAAACCAGCGCCATCACCTACGCCGCCAACAAGCTGCGCGGCTACCACGTCCGCTGTTTCGACGTCACCACCAAAAAGAGCCTCTATATATCCATCCTGAAAGAAATGGGGATCACCCCGGCACCGTCGCTCCCCGAGATGCTCGAGCAGATCTGCGAGGAGCTCACCGCCTCCCAGCGGCCGCTGATCATCGATGAGACAGACTACCTGGTCACCAAGGGGATCATCGAGGTCGTGCGCGGCATACACGACGGCTCAGCATCCAGCGCCATTATTATCGTCGGTGAAGACAAACTCCCCTCCAAGCTCATCAAGTGGGAGCGCGTCCACCGCCGCGTTCACGAATGGGTTATGGCTGAAGCGGCCGATTTCAACGACGCCGCCCAGCTGCGCAGCCTCTACGTCCACCCGTCCATCACGATCGCCGATGATCTTCTGGAAGATATCCGGTTGATAGCCAAAGGTTCCGTCGGCCGCATCGCCGAAAACCTCGAAGCGGTCCAGATCGAGGCCCAGGCTAACGGCTGGAGCGAGGTGGACAGCAAGCTGTGGGGCAACCGCCAGCTGATCGCAGGCAAGGCGCCGAAGAGGGGGTCGCTCTGATGCCCCAGAAACCGATTGACAAGCGGCGACCGGATCAGACCAGGGAAACCATCTGGGCCGAGATCCGTAAGACCAAGGGGCGCCCCTTCAGCTTCCGTGAAATTTGGGAAGTAACCACCTGCAGCAGGGACACTGTGCGGGAATACATCACGGCCCTGGTCGCTGCCGGCTACGTCCAGAAACTCAGCCCGCTCGACACCCCGGCAACTCCGTACAAACTGGTCAAAGACAACGGTATTGAGGCCCCGCGTGTACGCCGTGATGGCACCGAAATCACCCAGGGACGCGGGCGGGAGCAGATGTGGCGCACCATGCGCATCCTTACCGAATTCTCCCCCAAGGATCTTGCAATCCATGCCGCCACCGACAACATGCCCATTTCCGAGGTCGACGCCAAAAACTACGTCTACCATCTGCACAAGGCCGGCTACCTGGCGATGATTGCCACCGGCAAACCCGGCAGCGTCCACACGGCCGGCAGCCAGGCGCGGTATCGATTCCTGTCGTCGAAGTACACCGGACCCAAACCGCCCATGGTTCAGCGAGTAAAGCAGGTTTACGACCCGAACACGGGGAAGGTCGTATGGTCAGGAGGCGCCAATGACGCAGAATGACGCGCTCCAGCTCCTGCGCGACAAGGTTGCCGAATACGGCCAGGGTGGCCAGGCCCGAGCATCCGTTGAGCTCGGCTACTCCCCCGGCGCCATCAGTTCGGTGCTGCAGGGCAAATACAAGGGAAACCTCGACAACGTCCTCAACCGGGTCATCGAAGTTTACGGCGGCTTGTCCGTCAACTGCCCGGTCCTCGGCGGGATCCCGCTCAGCCAGTGCTCGGAAGAGAAGAAAAAGCCGTTCCGTTCCGCCAACGAACAGGCGGTGCGGCTCTTCCTGGCCTGCCGCAAGTGTCCGCAGAACGGAGGCAAATAATGACAGATCTGCTAAGCGCCATCGCCCTTATCGCTCTGGGGGTTGCCCTCCATGCGGCAACAGAGCACCTCCTGATCCAGCGGCGCAAAAAGAACAAACTGAAGGCCGAGCTGACGGAGCTACAGGAGAATTCCGCCGAGATGAGCCGCAAGGTAGCGGAGAAGATCCAGCGGTTGGCCGATGCTGCCCGTCAGGAGCCGTCCGATGCCGCCCGGCTCCGTGAGGAAGTCGAGAGCAATGCCCGGCGCTACTGCCCGCCCGGTACCAAGTATTTCGTATGGAGAACCGATCGCGAATGGAAGTGCTGATCCGGCCGCTGGCCAGGGAGGGAACAATGCTGCAAAGGCCCATTCACAACATCGTCGTGTTTTACAGCTTCTACTTCGCCGCCATCATGGCCTTCATCGGCCTGCTGGCTTTGGTGAAGTGGATCCACTCAACCGTCGAGGCGCGCCGTGCGCGTCACAAGGAGGCTTGCCATGATGAAAAAAACGAACATCCAGCGGATCCTGCGCTGGTTCGGGCTGGTGAAGACAGGGAGCATCAAGCGGACGCGGCGCCAGTCGGACTATCGGGCGACGAGCATGGCGGAGAAGCTGGTGCGATCGGGCGCCCTGCAGAGCACCCGGCTGACGGGCTCGCCGCTCGCCAGGCAGCGCTAGGCATCAACGAACACGGCGAAATCAAAGGCTGCGGACCGTTATGGGCGTGCGACGCCTTTGGAGCCACGGGCCACAACTATCAGGAATGCCGGGTCTGCATGGCCCGGTTCGACAGCTGGATGGAGATCCAGCGCCGCATTTACATGTACCCCGGTCCGGGCTGGGGAATGCCTTAGAGGCCGGGATCCGAGACTCGGGATCCGGGACCGGGAACAATAACAAAGGAGAAGACTATGGCAACAAAGCAGATCGTACCCGCAGGGTACATGGAGGACGCCCAGGGACGGCACGTTCCGGTTGAAAGGATCAGACAGATCGACCTGGAGCGGGACGCCCTGGTGAAAGAGATAGTGGAAAAGGCCAAGGAACTGGAGGGAATCATCGCCTGCTTCAAACAGCACACCCTGGCGGACATCAGCGCCTTCGTGGAGCTGTCGGCGGAAAAGTATGGCGCCAAGCTCGGCGGCAAGGTCGGCAACGTTACCCTCACCAGCTATGACGGCCGCTTCAAGATAGTCCGCTCCATCGACGAGCGGCAGGCGTTCGACGAGCGCCTCCAGGCGGCGAAGGCGCTGATCGACGAATGCATCACCGAATGGGCGACCGGCAGCCGGCCGGAGCTGAAAAGCCTCATCAACGACGTGTTCCAGGTCGACAAGCAGGGACGGCTCAACACCAACCGCATCCTCTCGCTCCGGCGTCTCGACATCACCGACGAGCGCTGGCTGAACGCCATGACCGCCATCGGCGAATCCCTCCAGGTCGTGGACTCGAAAGCCTACCTGCGGATCTACGAACGCCAGACGGACGGCAGCTATAAACCGCTGCCACTCGATCTGGCGGCATAGGGGGGAACATGTCGACACTGATCAAAGAGACCGAAGTTGAAACCGTCGGCGAGCTAAGGGAGTTCCTGTCGGGGCTCCCGGATGGATTTCCGGTCTATGACGCCGTTGGAGAACTGCTCTGCGTCAGAATCTACGAAGAAGACGGTGGGCAGTTTATGGAGGTTGCCTGATGTGTACCCCCGAATACCCCCGCGACACCTGCGCCAACTGCGCCGACGCCAGCACCAAGCAGGATGATAAGCGCTGCGGGGAATGCCTCATGATCGAGATGGAGACCAAAAAGCCGTACCAGCTGTGGACGGCGAAGGAGAAGAAGGCGTGAAAAAGGCGAAGTACAGCAAAAAAGACACTCGCGGAGCGCTGTTTATCGATTGCTCCGAATGCACCAGGGGCGGCAATGGCAACGACCGGGACAAATGCTCCTGCGGCTGGAAGACCAAGCGCGGCAACAAAGGTGGGTGCTTTCTTGGCACGTTGCTTCCCGACCTGGAGGTGGCGTGATGGATAAAAACCTGTTGACGGCAGCCTTGAGGGAACAAGCGGAGCTAGTAAGGGACGCGGCGGAACTTGATACACCGGCAGCCGCAGATTTGAAGGACGCAGCTGAGCTGATCCGCGTCCTGGCCCGCGTGGTACAGGGTGATTCTTTAATGCGAGCCTTCGGCGCTCCCCGTGACTGGGGGTATGGAACACCCATCGGCAAGGCACTTGCCGGCTGAACAACAAACTAACTTGTTGTTAACAACAAGAAAGGAGCAGCCATGAATTGCAACACAGGACACTTGGTAACAGCAGAACGTATGGCGCACATGGATGAGGTGATGCGGCGAGGATACATGTCGGTTCCGACCGAGCTGCAAACCTCAGCCATCCGCAAGCTGAATGGCGCAGATGAAGCCTATGTTTCTCTGACTTCAGGTGGGAAGTTGAGCAAATTTGCTGCGCAGCAGCGCCACATTGAGAAGCAGAAGCGCTCATCCAGGTCTAAATCAAGGCAAGCCCGGCAGTCGCGGCGACGCAACCGGCACTAACCCATGCGAAACGGCGAGTACATAAAATTATGTGTTTTGTACACGATTTTATGTACCGCCGTCGCCCCGGGGTGGCGCCCGGGGCCTGATGATGCAGCCAGGAGGAACACGATGGGAAGACCGCTGATTCGCACCAACCCGTTGCCGCATATCAACAACAGCATTGCGCCGATCGGCAAGCAGACGCCGGCGCTGACCCAGTGGCTGCAGGGTATCGAGAAAGCCCGGAAGGCCCAACCCGCCTTGAGGAAATCGAAATGAAACCGGCCTGCCCCAAATGTTCCGGCCCGTTGGTCTACAAGCCGGCAGATATCCTCGGCGCCGAGTCGGTGACCTGCCGGGTCTGTGGCTGGTACCTGGAAAAGCAGCCGCCGGTTGAAGCAGCAGTGGTGATACCGCAGCCGGATATCCACAGGGTTACCTTGGAGGAAGAAACAGCCATCTGCAACCTGCGCCGCAAGGGTGGCATGACCCAGCCCGAAATAGCCGTAACCCTCAATGTCCCGCTTAGCGCTGTAAAGAACGTCCTGCAACGCAACGGCATCCGCAAAGCGGACACATCCGTCTTTGCCCCGAAGAAAACTGGCACCAACTCGGCGAGCCCCTGGAGAACGGTCCACCTGTTTCCCCAGCACTTGCCGCAGAAACAGGCAGCAACAGGTTTAAAGCCGCTTGAACCAGCAGTAACCGATTCAAAGCCGGTTAAACCAGCTTTAACGAGTCCCGAATCCCGTATTACGAGTCCCGAAAACGGGGGGGGGGGGGGGGTACGCTTCCCAACCCGCAGAAAAAACGGCCACGCGGGCAAAGCGGCCGCGGAAAGACGCTTCTACAGGTCCCAGATCCCCGGTCACAGGTCCCGGATTTCCTCCGGAAATCCTGACCATTTACTCGCTGGTCCTAAAAAAGCTGCATAGGAGAACACATGGACAAGATCAAACCGCTCCTCGACCGGGTAACCGTAAGCCTCGAAACCGTCGGCCAAAACATGGCCAGAATGCATGGCAGAGTGAATAAAAGCCTGGTTGCGGACCTGACCGCGCACCTGCAGCAATCGACGCCGATGGAACTCTTCCTCCAGGAGGAAGTGAAAAACCTGCGCATCGAGCGGGTCCGGCTGGAAATGCAGCTGCACGATTACGCCAGGTGCAAGCGGATCGCCGACGCCGTCGCCACCGCCGCCCAACAGGATCCCGCCATGCGGCAGATCATGAGGCTTGCCGAGAGCGATGGACGATGAGTTCGAAGAACGGCTCGCCATCATGATCCATGACGGCAGCCTGGAGCCGGCCGAGGCCGAGCGCCTGGCGCGGCAGCCGCAACAGGCGCCGCCACCGGCGCCAGCGCCTGAACAGCCGCCCGAGCAAACCGAGCTGTTCGGCGAAGACGCGTACCAGCAGGCCCGGAGCTACTTCCGGCGGATGTTTGGAGAGGGCTGATGAAATATCGCGGTAAATGTCCGCTCTGCGGGTTTTGGGCTTGGGTTTGGAACGAAAAGTTGCACCGTTTTGAGTGCGAGGAGTGTGGCCATCATGACTGAATGTGAGTGTGTCGACAACAGCGGCTGGTGGCAGCTGATCTTACCATTCACGGGTCCCGAGTCCCGGATCACGGATTTAAGGGGGGGGGGTATCTTCCATGACTCAAAGCCAGAACCAGACCGGTTTCAGGCGCTTAATACGGATGCAGCGAGTAGCTTCCCATGCAGCCGAGCTTATTGAGAAAGAAGCTGAGGCCCTCCGGGAATGCCACACGCTGGACGGCGACTGGGGCGAAGACACCGAAGCTAAGGCGGAATATGAGGACAGAATCAAAACCGCCCACGATCTTCGAATACTGACGGGAGTCGTATCAAAATGACAGGAAAAGAATTCAAAAACATACGGCTGTCGGTACTGAAAGTAAACCGGGCGGAACTGGCCATCCTGATGGATACGCCGCTCCCCACCATCCGCGACATCGAGAAGGTCTATGCCGACCAGGAAATCAAGGGCTGCTACAAGCGCCTCCTGGAGCTCCTGGTCGAGCGTGACACATGGGTGATGATGAACATCTACGCCGAGGTGGAAAAGCGCATCGATCGGCTTTACCCCAGCGGGATCCGGAGCGAGGTAGCCAATGACAAATGACTACACCTACCGCAATTGTTGCTGCTACCAGTGCAGCGCTATGACGCCTCACAGCACTCCCGACTGCGCCTGCGAAACCGGTCCGCTGTTCGACCCGGAGCAGTGCGAAGAGTGCCCAAAGGGCAGCTGGTGCGACGTCCCGGCGAACCCGCAGTTTTATCCGCCTTTGAATGACTGTTGATTCCACCGGTCCCGGATCCCGAGTCCCGGATCCCGGCCTACAACAAAGGAGCAAACCATGAAAAGACTCGTAATCGCAGCACTTGCATCCATGCTGTTCGCCTGTGGCAGCGGGGGCGGTTCCACCCAACCCGTCGCCACCGACAGACACCAAACGTCCCAGCTCGACGCCGTCACCGTCACCTTTACCGGTGATAACCTGTACGCCGTCAAGTTTACCGTCACCGGCCTGGCCAACGCCCGGCTCTACACCACGGCCGGCATGTGGGCGGCCAATCCCGCCGACGACAGAATAACGGCGGCGGGCGTCGGCTTTACTCGTGGCGCCTGCACGGTCACCCTGACCGGCAACAAGGTCGCCGCCATCACCGTTTCCGACGTGGAATACGTCAACTATGACGCGAAGGGTATCACCGGCAACGTCATAGTGGAATAACAGATTGAATAACAGCCTTTAAACGAGGTTTAAACATGGCGACAAAGCCCTTTAACCGTTCCCGATTCCCGAGCGCCGGTTCCCGGCACAAAACCTACGGCCGCATCCACTGCCTCATGGCCGAGCTGGGCATCAGCGACGAAACATACCGCGACATCCTGCACGTCCAGTTCCGGAAGGCCTCCAAGTCCGACCTCAGCGATCGCCAGCTGCTGCAACTCATCGATCATCTGGAAAGCCTTGCCTCCCCCGGTTCCCGAGTCCCGAATCACGAGTCCCGAATTGGCAAAAAGCCACGCAACATGGCCGTCGCCGAGCGCAAGGACCTGATGGAAAAAATTGAGGCATGCCTCGCCGAGCGGCAGCTCCCCTGGTCCTATGCGGAAGCCATGGCGAACCGCATCTGCAAGAAGAAAGCGTTGGAGTTCTGCGGCCCACACGACCTGTGGAAGATCGTGGCGGCGTTCGGCTATGACGCGAAGCGTAAAGGATTACCGAAGTAGAGGAGAAGAAAATGGCGAAGAAATCAGACGTACTGAAGGATCTCCGGAGGGACTTTGAGGAAAGCCTCGTCCAGGTGCTGAAGCTGGAGCCGAAGACGGCGCAATCCGTCGCCGGTGTCTGTGCCGACACCGTGCGGCTCAAGTGGGGCGGTGACAACATCTACGTGCCGAAAGAAGACCACGAACGGCTCACCGAGCGGGACTGGAAGATGTGGGAGCAGTTCAACGGCAGCAACATCGACCAGGTGGCGCGGGCCTTCGACATGACCGTGCGCCAGGCCTACAACCGCCTGTCCATCATCCGGCCGATCGCCTTTGCCCGGGAACAGCGCGGTCTATTCGACGAGGTGATCTGATGGAACTGATGATTGATCTGGCAGTGGAGCAGGATTTCGAGAAGAAGGAAGCCGCCTACTTCCGGCGCTCCGGCGCCGGCTGGATGGCGCAGCCCGAGCCGGTAACGATCACGCTCCCTTCCGATGTGTACGCCGAGCTGAAACAGCGGTCCGATCATGACGGCTTGCCGCTCCCGGAGCGCATCACCTGGCTGCTGACGGAGCTCGTCAGGCGGCAAAGGAGAGGACAATTATGAAACCAATCGTCATCGCGATCGCGCTGCTACTGGCGGCGGCAGCCCCGCTGCACGCCGCCGACAAGTGGTCAAAACAGGACCTGGGCCTGGCTGCCGCCTACACCGCCTTCCACGTGACGGACTGGGGGCAGACGCTGAACATAGCCCGGCATCCGGATCGCTACGAGGAAGGGAACCCGCTGTTCGGCAAACACCCGTCCGTCGGCAAAACCAACACGATCATGGCCGCCGAGCTCGCGGTCTACTACCTGGCGGTCAACTACCTGCCGGCCAAACACCGCCCCCTGTTCCAGAAGGTCGCCATCGGCATCCGCTCCACCGTCGTCGGCTGGAACTTCTCCTTCGGCGTTGGGGCATCGTTTTGAGCCGAGGCCCGGGGGATCCGGGAGCAAATTGCATGGACGATGCGCAACTGGGCCAACAATCAACGCTCAACGGGCAGGGAGGTGCCAAATGCAGATAGTCAAAATGACACCCGGTAGCGAGTGCCCGAGAAAGGGTGACTTGGTGCTAATTCAGGGCACCATCACAGCGGATCGAGTGGAACCGTACCGCGTTGCGCTCGTCAAAGACATGCCAGACGGTCCCGAAATCATCCTTAATCGGCGACGCAATGTCTGGTTCGACTGGCGGAAATATCTGGCAGGGCAATCGTGGGTAACAGACTGCCGGGTCGTATTGCCATAACGGGGCGGCGGATGAGCGGCCCCCCGCTTGCGGGGGACTGACTCGATCCGTTGGTTCCGCATCGTCGCGCGGGTGACGAAGTGAAATGCAATTCTCCTTCAATGAACGAGATCGGAGTTGAGGGCGGAAGCAACGAACAACAGGACGTTGGGGTTGATTCAGTATTGCGGGCCTTTTGGTTTTAAACCCGCGCTGGCCGAAGGCCATAAAGGATTTTGACTATGGACCCAAAGAAGTTCATGGAACTGCAAGCCCTGCCATACGACGTGAAAAAAAACATGGGCCATCTGCAAAGCCAAGGAGTTTTACGAGGAAATGAAGGGACAAGTGTTCTGCTCAGTTGGTGGACTGGACAGCCTCGTGTTGATTACTTTGCTCCGCAAGTTCGTAAGTGCTGACATTGTTGGTGTCTCGGTTTCGACCCTGGAGGACAAAAGCATTCAGCGGATACACCAGAGCCTCCCGAACATGGAGCTACTGAAACCGTACAAGAGCATGGTTCAGGTGGTTAAGGAATGCGGATACCCGGTAATTAGCAAGGAGAAAGCCAGTAAGATTCACCTCCTGCAAAACCCGACAGAGAAGAACGCCACGGTGCGGCACGCGATCATTACTGGCGAAACCGGGGCATATGGCGGATGGAAAACCAAAGAGACCGGATCTCGGATGCGTCTGCCGCAGAAATGGCTAAATCTGTTTGGCGGACCGGAAAACGAGAAGTACGGAACAAATTATCAGACGGCACCGTTCAAGGTCTCGGCGGAATGCTGCTACCACATGAAGGAAAAGCCCGCCGATGATTGGGCTAAGGCCAACAAGCTGAAACCGTTTATGGGACTGATGGCCAGCGAGGGGGGACAGCGGCGGTATGCCCTAGTAAAAAATGGCTGCAACTACTATGGGAAAACCGTGCAGAGATCCTGCCCGTTCGCCATTTTTCAGCGTGACGATCTTCTCCGTCTGGCCCTGGAACTGGAAGTGCCAGTCCCAGAGATTTACGGCGAGATTAAAGAACAGCCTGACGGCACACTGGAAACCACGAAGGCGAAGCGTACCGGCTGCAACATGTGCGGCTTCGGAATACATATCGAGAAAAGGCCCCACAGGTTCGACAGATTGAGGGATTCGAATTACAAGGAGTGGCGTTTTTGGATGTATGACATGGGATGGGGCGAAGTACTTACTTACATTGGAGTCGGATGGGAAGATGATGTGGCTGATACGGCGGAACCACTGCAAATGGTTCTAGGGTTTTGACTTTGCGCGGGTTTAAAGCCTTTTGGGCCTGAAAGGCCCATAGCAATACTGAATCAACCTTAGCCGCTCATCCGCCGCCCCGTTCCTCATTCGACGAGCGTAGCGCGGCGAATGAGGAACGAAAGGAGTTGTGCTGTGAGCGAAGCGAAACAGAACGAACGTATGGTTATGGCCGATCACCCTCTGCAAATAAAGATTGAGGACGAACAGCTCGTCATCCGGATCGGAGTTAAGCGGCTGGCAGAGTGCTCAACCGGTGATGAACTTGGCGCTCTCCACGGGCGGAAGATCACAGACCCCAATGAATTCTGCGAGGACGTTATCAGAGAAATGATGATCGAAGATGAGGTGGGGAATACCCCTTTGATTCGATTTCTTGGTGAAATGGAAATCGCGGCATTTGAAAGCGGATCACTGGCTGTAGAGCTATAACGATCAGCGTTCAGCGGCTTGGCCGCTGGAATAAGCTGGTTAGACCTTTGGAGGGGTCATGAAAACACTTTTTATTGTTGTCAGACCGGGGAAGTGCCCGCGAATTGGATACCCCATTGGTGATGATCTTACGGCTTCTGTCCGTGAATGGGTCGCGGCAAACAAAGATTCACAGGTGCTTATTGTGACCTGCTCCCATGATGGATTTCCTACCCCTGGAACAGGATGGGTACAGGAATCCAGCGAATACCTTGCGATGGCTGATGCCCTAGACGAAATCAAAGATATGCCACCGCTCACCGCTGAAGAGTGGAAAGAGCTTGAAGCGCACGGGGAACATGAACGGGCGGAACTTTTCAACCGGACGATGAACGAATCGGAGCACCCCGAAGATTACGATGGTCCGTGTATGTGCAACGAGTGCCTGAGCTACGGGGTGTAGGTCTAACACAAAGCTGACCGGCTTGCCCGGTCAGGCGGCAGTTATCCTGCTCATCCTGTCCATCCCTGTTAAAAACCGGATTTAGCGAATCCCGAATCCCGAGTCCCGACCGAATGCACACCCCCGTTAAACGGCCTTTAAACGACAAACCATTGACATTTCCCTACAACCCGGTATAAGTTCCACAAATTGCCACAAGCCCTTCTCCCCCAACGGGAGAGGGGCTTTTTTATTGAATCCTTTCAACTGATCAAATCACCCACCCCCCTGTATAGTCCCCAGCGTGTCATGCATTTCTCCTTTGCACCGGCGGTCCCGGGACTCGTCTCCCCGGGGCCGCCACACTAACTTTGACACCCCAAGAGGCCGCAAAAACCGGTTAGGTCTGTCGAGGCTCGAGCAGCGGGAAGCCTCAATCCCATGATGTAAGCGCTGTAACCGGGGCCACACGTTCGCAGTACCAGGCCGGAGGAATATGGGCCGGCAAGAGGGGGGAGAACAGTCTCCCCCCTCCCATGACTTAAAAAACCCCAGAAAGGGGGAGTGCGGACTGCAGTCGCCTCCCCCGCTAGCGGGTTCACCGATCACCGGTCCCAGGTCACCGGTCCCCGCGACTAAATAGGAGCTCCCATGCCAGGTGGTTTCTGCCGGATGTCCCGGCGACAAGACAAACAGTGCCCCGCAGCCAACGACGCCACCAAGTGCGCCGCTGAAGAATGTCCGGAAGAGGAGCGAGCCGATGACCAGGCTGACTGAACATTTCACCCTGGAGGAGTTCCTGATCAGCCAGACCGCCGCACGGCTCGGCATCGACAACACTCCCACTCCGGTGCACCGCGCCAACCTTATGCTGGTTGCCCTCGCCCTGGAGGAGATCCGCGCCGAGTTTGGCCCCGTGATCATCTCTTCAGGCTACCGCTCCGCCGCCCTCAACGCCAGGGTTCCCGGCTCCAGCAAGACCAGCGCCCACTGCAGTGGCATGGCAGCTGACTTCCACATTCCCGGCGTCGCCAATTACGACGTCGCCTGCTGGATCAGGGATAACAAGACCGTCGACCAGGTCATCTACGAATTCGGCCCCTACCCGGCAGGGTGGGTTCACCTGGGGCTTTCCGTCAACCCGCGCCGCCAGGCCCTTACCGCCATCAGGGAAAACGGCCGTACCGCCTACAAACCCGGCATTTTAAAGATTTAACCGGTCCCCGATCACCGGTCCCTGATCACCGATTCCAAAGGAGGCAACTATGCCAAAGAAAAAAATCACCACCCGCATCAAGGAATCCAGCTGGCAGACCACCGTCGCCAGCATTCTCGTCCTGGCCGCGACCGGCGCCATGATCTACGGCCAGACGGCAAACCGCCCCGACATCGCCGCCATCGGCCAGACCGGCGTCGCCCTGTTCGGCGCCGGCGGTCTCATGGTCGCCAAGGACGCCGGCAAGTGACTGCAACCGCCTGCATGGATGCAGTTCCCGGTCCCGGATCCCGGATCCCGGATCCCGGATTTCAAATTCCCTACGAGATCCTGCGCAAACAGGTCAAAAACGGCGACATCCTCCTGGTGCGCGGCAACAAGTTCGTCCGGGTCCTCACTGCGGGCAGCTACAGCCATGTAGCCGTCCTGGTGTGGATGCCGGGCGACGGCGGCCTCTGGGTGTACGAGTTCGTCGAGGGGAAGGGTTTTAACCCGCAACCGGCATCGCAATGGTTCGCCCAGCGCCAGGGCCAGCTGCTCTATTACGGCATCGCTCCCGAAACGGTGCGCAGCAACCCGGAGGCGGTCTACCAGGCCGCCGTCCGGTACCGCCACGGCAAGCCCGTCAAGCGCTGGTACGGCTGGCTGTCATTCCCGGCCATCTGGGTTTCCAAGCTCATCAACTGCCGGCTTCCGGTCTGGCTGAAGGTCTGCTCAACGTATGCCCAGGAGGTATGGGAAGCCGCCGGCTACAAGGGGTTCGACACCACTGCCGACCCGGAAACCTTTGTCGAGCACGTCCAGCAACTGACCAGGGTGGAGGCGTAACATGGCTGCCGCCAAGAAACTCTTCGCCGGCGACACCCGGCCCACCCGGCTGGTGTACGAGATAGACAAAGTAGCGATCGGTTCCGTTATGCCTAGGCAATGGGATATTTCCACCATCTAGGAGAATCATGAAAACACTATTTACCGCCATCATCCTATTCGTTCTCTCCGCCCCCGCCTGGGGCGCCGCCATCACCTCCGCGCAATCCGGCAATTGGTCGGCAACCTCGACATGGGCAGGCGGCGCAAAACCAGTCGCAGGCGACACCGCAGTAATAGCCACCGGACACACGGTCACGGTTGACGAAAACACCATTGTCGGCAGCAATGCAGCGGCTGTAGGTCATGCCATCACCATTCAGGCAACCAATGCCGCCACGTATGGCAAGCTGATAGTAGCTGCGGGAATAACCCTCACGCTGCGCGGCTACGACACTGCAAACAACACAATGATGTTGATAAACCGTTATGCCATGTTGCAGCCGCAAGCTGGGGCGATCATTCTTGGCGACCTGGCATCAGACGGGCAATCCCTAATCCAAAACAACGGACACATATCAGCTATCGGTACAGCCAACAGCCGGATAACATTTTCCGTCCCATCAGCCAATGTTAAATGGGATAACTCGGTGACTGTCACCTACACCGGCGCACATGGCACCATAACCGCGCTCGGCGCGTATGTTACCGGCTGGCTGCCGTCAGGGCAGGTAAACTCTATAAATGGGATTGGGCTTAGCAACCTGACCGGAGGGCAGGAAAACAGGATCATCAGCAATGCTGCCGGTAATGGCCTGGGAAGCGGGCTGGATACCTCGGCAGTCATCAACTCGGTAACTAATCCTACAGGGGCAATTACCACCATAAAATCCAGCCTAGCTGAACTTGCCAATCACGGAGATTACTTTATCGACCATCGGCTAGGTATTTTATTCCATAAGATCATAGGTTCAGGAATGACTTCCGGAGACCTGAACATCACCTACAAGTATTTGTCGTTCTACGGCTGGGGTATAGTCAGCAACAACAACGCTGCTGACTCTAGCGCAGTTTTTGACTACTGCGATTTTTCCTATATGGGGGCAAACCAGTATGACAAGGAGTTCACGGGAAACACGTCGTTAGGGCTGCGGTATAAGCGGTCGGCGGCGGTTGATGCCACACGCGAAACAAGAGTCGAGCATAGCACATTCACCCATTGTTATCACCCGGTGCAAATCTATGATTCCTTCGGTAGTGCTGCTGAAAAGATCAAACTTCGGTACAACACATTTAATGCCTGCCTGACTCACTACGCAGCCAATAATTTTAACAGGGCAATGATAGGCATCGGCGCGTTTGCCAATGACACCGGCCACATAGACTTCTCCTATAACGATTGGCATGTTGGGTCCGTCATGGTTATGAATGATCGGATTTCCGGGACCTATCCACTGCACGATCTGACCATGTCCTACAACACTGGCAACGCTATGACACAGGGTTATCTGCCGGACGGAGCAGACAACCTGGTGTCATATAACACGCTCCTGTCGTTAGGCGGGGCGGGTTTCATGGATTCGCGGGGATTGTCAGGCGAAGGGACTACCGGACACCCATTTGTTTATGAGTACAACACCGTTAAATATAACAATCGTGCCGCTGTGGTGAGTTCCAACGTAATCATACGCAACAATGTAATTTCCCAGTGTGCCCATCACGGCATAGTTGTCGGCAGATTAAGCGGCTACATAACTAACATTCTCATCGAAAACAATATCCTGTACGACACTGACAACAACGATATGCCTGGAGGTATCACAGTCGGCTATAACATGCACACCTGGTCCGACTCACTGGTGGTTCGGAACAACACCTTTAATTCGGGCCGCAGGTCAATTTTACTTGGTGACGAAGGAGAATCCGGAGTTGTCTATGGCACTAATGTCCAAATCTACAACAACATCGTCAGTAATATCGGCTATGGCGTCCGCCGCGACCCTGCGACCACAACCACCATGCAGAACAAGTTCAACATAGGGCGGCTGGCGAAAAACCTGGAATACAATTTCACGACTCCCTCAACGTTCCGGCAGTGCATCCCCAAGATCGGCGCCGATGAGTATAACCTCCCTGCCACGGTCAAAAACATTGCTGGGGTATCGATCTGGAACCCCTCGTATACCTCGTTTCCGGTTGCCGCTAAAAACCTGCAACTCATCTCCTCCGGAACCATCGGCGCCGACTATGCTGCAACGCTTTCATGGGGGGGCGGCACGGCGGTATCGTTGCTCAACGCCAGCGGGCTGGCTCAGGGTACCGTTGCCACGGCTGCAAATACCGGCGTAGCCCTCGGGTCAAAAATAACTGTAACAGCCGCCGGTTGGCCTACTACCGGCAAACAACTGCGTGGGAAGCTGGTATTGCTGACCAACGGCACCACAACCATCCCGGCATACATCCAGAACAACACGGCAACAGAATTGACTTTGGTAACAAACCTTAATCGTGCGGGGGCGTTCGCTCTGTCAGGTACGCCTGATATAGTCACGAACCCAACTACATACAAATTTATCATCATGGAAGCGGAAGTGAGCCTGTCGGATGGTACTAACACCATAACGGCGGGTATAGACATTGCCCGGTTCAACACGGCGACCGGTACGTTCACCGACTCCATCACTATCGAGGATGGGTTACTGACTGGTGATCCTAAATACACATCGACAACCGATTTTACCCCATTGACCGGATCGGCCGCGATAGTGGCAGGTTTCGGCATGAATTACTTGGGGGCGATCGCCCCGGCAGTATCCAGTAGCCGCACCTCAATCTGGCAAAAGATATTCCGCTCCAGGATTTTCCATTAAAAGGAGATTCACATGCTATTAAAACCCGGCCAAAATTTTGCTGGCATGATCGCCACCGCCGCTCCCGACACCGGCGCCGGCGCTGACCCCACCGTCATCACCGGCGCCCTCTACCGCAACGGCGTCGTCGATGCCGCAGTCGCAGTCGTTGCCACCGACGAGGCGGCAACCGCCGGCATCACCTCTCTGGCCGGGACGATACCCGTCGGCTACGCCGAAGGGGACGTCATCGTCCTGATCGCCACCGCCACCGTTGGCGGCGTCTCCTCCAGCTGGCCGGTGTGGCATGCCTCGATCGTCGCCAAACTACCCGGCGAACTGCTGGCCGCCGCCGGCTACACCGCCCCCGACAACGCCGGGATCGCCGCCATTGCCGGCTACCTGGACACCGAAGTCGCCGCCATCAAGGCCAAGACCGATCTCATCCCGGCCGCCCCCGCCGCCGTCGGCAGCGCCATGACCCTCACCGCCGCCTACGACGCCGCCAAGACCGCCGCTACTCAGACGAGCGTCGATGCCGTTCCGACCCTGGCCGAGATCGAGGCTTCCGCCGTCCTCGGCAAGGAAGCCACCCTGGCAACCATCGCCGGCTACCTGGACACCGAAGTCGCCGCCATCAAAGCGAAAACCGACCTCATCCCGGCCGCCCCCGCCGGACAAACCTCCATCGACACCCTGCTGGCGTTTTTCACTGGGAAAAAGGTGCTGCGCAAGGAAGGGCTCACCTGGTACCTGGCCGTCCGCAACGCCGGTGACACCGCCGACATCCTCAAGAAGGCCATCAAGGACAAAGACGGCAACAACGTCACCGACCTGGCCGCCGGCGCCATAGCCCAGGAACTGGCCTCGGAGGTATAGCATGAACCTGTTTCCCGGCACCGGCCTCGGCGGCGCCCCCAGTGGACTGCTCGCCTTCGGTTTCGGCGAAATCGCCGTCCAGGAACCGGTCGGCCTTGACAGTACCGCTATTTTCCGCGTCTACACCCCCGCCACTAACGGCCAGGTATTCACCATCGGTAAACAGCCGCGGGAACGGCTCGTCGGCGTCGGCATGAACCTGCGACGGTTTATGGCCCGGGGTGAGACCCTCATCACCGGCGGCATCATCAGCGATATCGCCGACGTCGGCAAGTTGCTGCGCATCGATGCCACCATCGTGTACGCCGTCATCCAGGGCGGCGCCAACGGCCAGACCGCCCGTTTGACATTCACCGGCACCGGCAACAAGGGATCGATCGTCGAAGGCGAGTTGAACGTAGTTATCAAGGAAGTCTGAAAACAGGCTCCCGCCCCTAAGGAGCACAACCCTCAACATGATCCGCATCATCACCATAGTCGCAGTGGCGACATATCTTGCCGGCTGCGCCGGCCATAGGCTGGAGTCATACGACGTCGGTCTCACCGCCGGCCAGACCGAATTCACCGGCGAAACCGACACCAAAACCGCCGCCACGGTCAACGGCCGGGTCAACTTCCACTTCGGTGTGAAGCCGGGACTCGGGAGCCGGGACTCGGGAACCGCAAAGGCCTTTACGAATCCCGAATCACGAATCACGAGTCCCGAATAATGGACGAGATAGACCGCGCCCAGGAACGCGACGAATTCTTTCGCGAACTGGCCCTGTCCCAACGTAGGGGCGGGGTCACCCCGCCCGAAACCACCGCCACCCACTGTTTCGAATGCGGCGAAGAAATCCCGGAAGGCCGGCGCCGGGCCGTTCCCGGAGCAAGACTATGCGTATCGTGCCAGGAGGCACGTGAAATTCATTCCCACTGGAGGACTTTGTGACAATCACCATCACCTGGCAGCTCGTCGTTGCCGTCATCACCCTGCTGAGCGCCTGGACCGGCTTCCTTCTCGGAGCCATTAAATGGCTGTTGAAACGCCAGATAACGGCTCTTGAAACCCGCCTTGAAGACGCGGAGGGAAAGGCTGTCAAAGCGCTTGCCGCTGTCACCGAACACAAGGAGGCGATAACCAGGACGGTCACCGAGCACAAAGAAACGGTTACCAGTTCGCTGGCCGCCATCCGGCTGGAGTTCAGCCAGAAGCTCACCTGCGGCAACCATCAGCGCATGGAACAAAACGACCGGGAGACGACGAAGCAGCTTAAGGAAATCAGTGACGGCATGCATGAAATCAAAGGACTTGTCGAGGGGCGTATGGAAGGGATCGGTGGTGCCCTCGATCTGATACAGCAACATCTTTTGAATGGGGGGAAATAGTATGAGCTACAGCGAGCTGGTCATATTTCACATCCGGCTGACTATTCTCCGGGAACTCATGCGGACCAACGGCTACCGGAGCAACGAATCCGTCCTCTACGACGTGATCAGTCAGTACGGCCTCGGCTGCGGCAGGGATTGCGTCCGCACGCAGATATCCTGGCTGGCCGACCAAGGACTGGTAACCCTGGGCGATGCCGGCGTCCTGATTCCCGAGCTTACCCAGCGTGGCCTTGACGTCGCTTCCGGCGCGGTCACCGTTCCCGGTGTCAAGCGGCCGAGTCCGGGGAAATGACCATGGGACAGGTATCGACCATAGATTTGCTGCCTCCGGATATCAAGGCCGAGCTGCAGCAGCTGCTCCAGGATCCCCGCATGAGCCAGCTCCAGGTGACGGCGAAAATCAACGCCCTCCTGGAGGAGGAAGGTCACGAGGAACGCGTCAGCAAGAGCGCCGTCAACCGTTACGCCGTAAAGATGGCCGAGGTAGGCGAGAAGCTGCGGCAGTCCCGGGACGTAGCGGACATGTTCATCTCCAAGGTCGGCGCCGCGCCCCAGGGGCAGATGGGCCTGCTGATCAACGAAATCCTCCGCACCCTCGCCTTCGATCTGTCCCTCAAGATCCAGGATGCCAAGCTCGATGATCCGGAAACCCTCGCCGCCACCATCGACCAGGTCAAAGCACTGGCCCTCGCCGTCCAGCGCCTGGAGCAGTCGGCAACGATCAACGTGAAGCGGGAGGTGGCGATTCGGAAGCAGGCCCTGGAGGACGCGGCCAATGAAGTGGAGAAGGAAGCGAACACCCTGGAGATCAAGCCGGAAACGCTCAACTACATCAAAAAGGTGATCTATGGCCTGGCGTCCTAATCCGCTGCGCATAACGCTGCTGGTAGTCTGTTTTCTGCTTTTGCTCTCGGCAATCCGCCCCGGTGCGGTACTGGCCATGGACAAGACTCTGCCGGTTTCCATCCCCACGCCGGAAGACCAGCATAAGCAGGCCAGTCTGCCGCCGGGCTTCGAACCTCTGATCAAGCTGACCGATTATCAGAAACGGTGGATCGAAGACAAGAGCCGCTTCAAGATCGGCATGATGTCCCGCCAGGGCGGCAAGTCTTTCGGCACGTCCCTGGAAGCCGTTATCGACTGCTATGAGCACAAGACCAAGTGGGTATTCCTCTCCGCCGGCGAGCGGCAGTCCCGCGAATTGATGGCTACGGCCGCGATGCACGCCCGTGCGATCGGGCTTGCCGTTGTCGAGCTGGAAGGCATCTTTAAGGAAGGCGATTCCGAATACAAACAGCTGGAGATCGTCTTTCCCAACGGGTCCCGGATCATCGGGCTCCCCGCCAACCCGCATACCGCCCGCGGCCATTCCGCCCACATTCTGCTGGACGAGTTTGCGTTCCATAAAGACTCCCGCGCCATCTGGCGAGCCCTCTTCCCGACTGTCACCCGCGGTTACAAAATCCGCATTATCTCCACCCCCATGGGGAAGAAAAACAAGTTTTACGAACTGTGGACGACGAAGACCCTGCAGACATTCTTCGGCCTCGAGCACGAGTTCAAGGGAGAGCGGGGCGGCTGGTCAAAGCACAAGGTCGACATCAATGACGCCGTGGCCATGGGGCTTGTGCTGTACGACGAGGAACGCAACGAAATCGAGCCGGAAGATCTGCGACTGGCTCTTTCCGACGACGAGGCGTGGCACCAGGAATACCTGTGCGAGTTCCTGGACGAAACCACCGCCTGGCTGCCCTATGACCTCATCGAGACCGTGGAAGACATCCAGATCGATCAGATGCCCCTGTGGGCGGAGGAGCTTGTCAATGCAGCTATTGATCATCACGAGCAGTACAAGTCATACGAGAATCCTCCTCCATTCGAGGCAGCACATGAGATCCTTTCTTCAGTGCTGTTCCCTGGGGATCTCTATGCCGGCTTTGACGTTGCCCGGAGACGAGACCTGTCCATCATCTGGCTCGACGAAGTTATCGGAGATATTGCCCGGACCAGAGCGGTTATCGATCTTAGAAAACAGCCCTTCGGAGTGCAGCGCCTCGTTCTTTTCGCGTTACTTCGACTTCCGCAGATGCGTAGGGTCTGCATCGACGAAACCGGCATCGGCATGGACCTCGCCGAAAAAGCGGGTGAAATCTTCGGCGAGATGACCGAGCCCGTTACCTTCACCCCTAAAAACAAGGAAGCACTGGCTACCGGTATCAGGAAAAGCTTCGAGGACCGGAAAGACCGTATCCCGGCTGATACGACCATCCGCAACAGCCTGCACACCATAAAGAAGATCGCCACGTCCACCGGCAACTTCCGGTTCGACGCCGATCGTGAAGAAACTACCGGCCATGCTGACCACTTCTGGGCAAAGGCGCTGGCAGTGCAGGCGCGATCGAAACCGAAGGACGATACCGACATCCTCTCCGGCTCCCCCCGGGAGAGCTACCACATGGCACAAGGGTACTGATATGAGCAACGGCATATGGGTCAGTCCGCATGAATTCATGGAGTTTTCAGAAACTCCGCAACGCGATCGGCTTCTCGAGGAGATTGCTACCCGGCAGGCCGCCTGGGACTGGACAGGTTTTCTCGGACTGCTTCCGGATCCGGATCCCGTCCTGCGTAAACTGCCCGACGGCGGCGCCTCCATTCTCGAGGGACTGACTGCCGATGGTCACCTGATCAGCGTCATTCAGAGCCGCAAGCTCGGTACCCTCAAAAAGGAATTCCGCTGGGAAGCCGGCCTTGCCCCGGGAGAGGAAGCAGCGTCCGGTCAGGCCACGAAACTTGCAGACGCGCTGTCCGTCGACCTGGAGGACGTCGACCTGTACAACCTGCTCTCCGGCATCCTGGACGCCCCGTTCTACGGCAACACCCCGATCGAAATCAAGTGGCAGCCGGCGGACAGCCGTCTCGCCATCAAGGATCTGGAGGTAAAGCCCACCCGCTGGTTTGCCTTCAATGAACATAACGAGCCGCGCTTCGTCAGCATGCAGAACCCCTGGGACGGCATAGAGCTTCCTTTTGGCAAGTTTGTCCTTGCCCGGCACTTCCCCACCTACGACAACCCGTACGGCCTGCGCCTCGGTTCGCGTTGTTTCTGGCCGGCCACCTTCAAGAAAGGGGGCATCAAGTTTTGGGTCACTCTCGCGGAGAAGTACGGCGTCCCCTTTCTCGTCGGCAAATACCGCCCCGGCGCCACCAAGCCAGAGCAGCAGGATATGCTAAACAACCTCTCGAAGATGATCCGCGACGCCGTAGCGGTTATCCCCCAGGGGGGCACGGTGGAGATCGTCGAAAGCGGCAAGGGCACCTCCACCTCCGAGATCCATTCGGGGCTGAAGGCGGCAATGGATGCCGAGATGTCAAAGGTGATCATGGGGCAGACCCTGACCGCCGAGGTAAGTGACAAAGGCGGCAGCCGCGCCCAAGGGGAGGTCCACGAGGAGATCCTGGAAGACTTCCGCCAGGGCGACCAGACCCTGGTGAAGAAGACCATGGAGGAGATTGCCTGGATTTACGGCAAGGTCAACGCCCCGGGAGTCCCCCCGCCGAAGTTCATCTGGTATGAAGAGGACGAGCCCAAAAAAGAGATGGCCGAACGGGACAAGACCCTGAAGGAAACCGGCGTCAGGTTTCGGAAAAACTATTACATCCGCCAGTACAGCCTGCAGGAAGATGATTTTGATTTAGTGGAGCCAGGGGGACAAGACCCTGAAGGAAACCGGCGTCAGGTTTCGGAAAAACTATTACATCCGCCAGTACAGCCTGCAGGAAGATGATTTTGATTTAGTGGAGCCAGGGGACGAAGACGAGGAATCGGGGACTGAAAAGCCGGGACTCGGGAACCGGGAACCGGGAACAGGGAAAGGCAAAAAGAAGAAAAAAGCAGAGGATGACAAAGAAAGTGAGGATTTTACCGGTCACGACTTCCGAGTCCCAAGTCCCGATACCTACCCCGATCAATCCGCCATCGACGCCGCCATCGCCACCCTGCCGGCTGAGGCACTGCAAGAGCAAATGAGGAAAGTGCTCCTGCCGATCGTCAAGAGCTGGCAGGAAAGCCAGGACCCGGACCAGGCCAGAAATGAACTGCTGAATGCCTTTCCGCAGATGGACGCCGTTGCTGTCGAGGAAATGCTCGCCCGGGTGATTTTCATTGGCGACGTGTGGGGCCGCCTCAATGCCTGACATCGATCTCGAATACGTATTCGGTCTTCCGCCGGAGAAGGCGATCGAGTACTTCCGCTCGAAGGGATACGCCATCACCTTCGACTGGCACGAGATGCTTGATGCCGCCCATGCCCAGGCGTTCACCGTCGCCAAGGCGATGCGCCTCGACGTTCTGCAGACGATCAGGGACGCGGTTGACAAGGCGCTCGCCGAGGGCGAGACCTTGCGCACTTTCCGGAAAGGCCTCATCCCCGAGCTGCAGCGGCTCGGCTGGTGGGGGAAACAGGAACTGCTCAACGAAGCCACCGGCGAACTCCGCCTCTCCCAGCTGGGGAGTCCCCGCCGTCTCGAGACGATCTACCAGGCCAACCTGCAGGCCGCCTATCAGGCCGGGCGCTGGCAGAGCCAGTGGGAGAACCGGGAGAACCGCCCGTACCTCATGTACGTCGCCGTCCTGGACGGCCGCACCCGGCCGGCGCACCGGGCGCTGCACGGCACGATCGCCCGCATCGATTCCGCTTTCTGGCGCTACTTTTACCCGCCCAACGGCTGGCGCTGCCGCTGCCGCGTTCGGGCGCTCACCAAACCCGAGGCCATCCAGATGGTCAAAGACGGCCGCGGCGTGTGGGTGAAAGACGACGGCCTGTCATCAAAGGAGATTCTGATTCCCGGTACCGACAGCGACATGGCCCAGGTGGCGGTATACAAAGGCACCGACGTATTCGGCAAGTCGTTCACCCTGTCACCGGACCTGGGGTGGAATTCCAACCCAGGAATGGCGAAATGGCAGCCGGAGCTGGCGAAGTACTCGCCTGAAGTCCGGGACCTGTGGTGAAGCCGGGACCGGGGATCGGTAAAGGCTGGAGAACAACATGAGCGTAATCAAAAAAGTACACCTGCAAGGTTTGGAAGCGGCAAAAGCACGCATCCGCGAAATGATCTCCCGGGGCAAGCATCCGGAGCCGCTGTTCCGCGATGTGGCCGGCATCATGGACCGCGAGGTGGAGGATAACTTCGCCGCCGGCGGCCGCGATCCCCAGTGGCCCGAATCGAAGCGGGTGAAGAAACACGGCGGCCAGACGCTGATCGACTCGGCCCAGCTGGTCAACTCGATCCAGGACTTTGTGACCGATACTTCCGCCGGCGTTGCCACCAACAAGGAATACGCCGCCATTCACAACGACGGCGGCGAAATCAAGCGCGGCCCCAGTTACATCACCACCAGGCTGCGCACCGATGCCAGGGGCAATCTGTTGCGCCAGGGCACGGAGGGGACACTGGGCAATCTCGCCGTGTTTGCCAAGGCGAGCCACAAACGGGTCCGCACCAGGTTCCGCTTCAATTCCGGCTACAGCATCACCATGCCGCAACGGGAATTCATGAAAGTTTCGCCCGCCGGCGTGACCGACATCGAGGACGCAGCGCAGCTATTTTTCACGGGGGGCTAAGACCGGGATTCGGGGTTCGAGAGGACATTCTTGATTGCCTACTAAAACGCCCAAATTTTGCCTCAGTCTGTTTTGGGCACTGCCCCCCGCGCTTCAGCCCGGTAACGCGGCACAGGGAAATTTAAACGCCAATTAAAGATGGTTCTGATCACCGGTCCCTGGTCCCTGTATCAAATAATGAAACGTTTCAACTGAACAGACCCTTAGGCGACTGGTACAGTCGCCGGCAGCGAAGAGAGGAGAGGAACATGAAAGACTGGATTGAGGTTTTCCGGGCAGGCACCCACACCGACAGCAAGGGCCGTACCCGCACCTGGACGAAGGCGGACCTGGACAAGATGGTCCAGTCGTACAACCCGGCGGACCATGAAGCTCCTGCAGTGGTCGGTCATCCCAGGGACAACCATCCCGCCTATGGCTGGGTGGAAGGGCTGAAGCGGGTGGGCGAAAAGCTGCTCGCCAAGTTCAAGCAGGTGGCTCCCGAGTTTGCCAGCATGGTCGAGGAAGGCCGCTTCAAGAAGCGCTCCATCCGCGTGATGCCCGACGGCACGCTTGGCCACGTTGCGTTTCTCGGCGCGGTACCCCCCGCCATCAAGGGGCTGAAGGATATAGAGTTTTCCGAAGACACCGACAGTAGCGACTACGACTATAGCGAAGAGGAGGAAATGATGAAGAAAACCGTGGAGGAGCTCCAGGCGGAACTGGAACAGGCGCAGCAAAAGAACAAGACCCTGGAGAAGCAGAACAGCGAGTTCAAAAGCCAGATCGACAAGACGGCCGCAGATTTCGCCGAGGAGCAGAAGAAGACTCGCCGCAAAGAGATTTATGATTTTGTCGAAGCCGGGATCAAGGATGGCAAAGTCCTCCCCTCCTGGAAGGAGAAAGGGCTGGTCGAATTCATGTCCGGACTCGACGAGCAGGGGGGCGAGTTCGAGTTTTCCGAAGCCGGCGAAACGAAAAAGCAGACTTCCCTCGACTGGTTCAAAGGATTCATTGCCGATTTCAGCGCCCACCCCCTGTTCAAGGAGATGGTCAAGCCTGAAGGAGACGGCGACAAGAAAACCGCCGACTTCGAGGCGGAGCGTAAACTCGGCGAAGAGATCGCCTCCTACGTGACCGAGCAGAAATAATCCGGGATTCGGGACTCGGGATTCGCAGAAGCACTTGCGGGTCCCCGGTCCCCGGTCCCCACGACTGAAAGGAGTACATTATGGCGTTGCAGGAATACGAACTCAATAACAAGGCGCTCATTGCCGCCGGGACTCCGGTCCGGAAGAAAGTGACGATCGCCGCAGGCAATGACCTGGTCGCCGGCACCATCGTCGGCCGCATTACCGCCAGCCGCAAATTCAAACGGTCGCTGATCGGCGACGCCGACGACGGTTCCCGGACGGCGGTCGCTGTTCTGCTCGAAGACGCCGCCGCTGCCTCCGCCGATGTCGAAGCGGTCATCGGGCTGGGGGGCGGCGCCTATGCCAAAGACAACATGACCGGCCTCACCGAGGCAGCCGAGGACGCCCTCGAGGCTCGCGGCATCTATTTTCTTTGATCGGGCCTGAAGCCCACCACTTTACGGAGGTACAAGTATGAAGTTGAAATTTGCTCACCTGGCAGGCTGGCTCGGTTTTTTGCTGCTGGCAATAATGTTCCGGGTCAAAGGAGGGGCCGATCATCTCCCGCTGCTGCTCGCCGGCACCGTTTCCCTCGACCAGATCTTCAAGACCCGCGTTCTGATCACTGCGGTCAACAAGATGCGACCGGTCGCCACCCGCGTCCTGGACATTGTCTTCAAGCGGAAGAAACGGCAGCTCTCCGGCCTCTTCGCCTGGGACATCAAGTCGTCTAACGAACGTATCCTCAAGAACCTCAGAGTTTCGGATGCCGCCCAGGTCACCAACGGCGTCAACCGCAAGACCGTTACTTGCGAGGCGCCACGGTTTGCCGAAAAACGGTTCATCGGCGCCGACAAACTCGACTCCGCACGCAAGGCGGGGGAGCTGGGCGTTGAGACCATGAAGGAGTTTGTTGCCGACGAACAGTCCGACATGCGCAGCGACGTCGATCGCACCCGGGAATTCATGGCGGTTAAATGCGTGTCCGGGCAGGTGGTGGACGAGACCGGCGCCGTCATCGTCGACTACAACTTTCAGGCGGCCCAGAAGCCGGTGCTGGCCGCCGGCGCGAAATGGAACGAAGGGGGCACCTCCCCCATCAAGAACATCCGTGCCTGGAAGAAATGGATCAGCGACCGCGTTACCGTCGACCGGTTTGTCGCCATCTGCGGCAGCCAGGCGATGGACGCGCTGATCGACAATGAATCGGTCGGCGACAAGATGAAATGGGTGGCCGGCCAACAGATCGCCGAAGAAGGGCGCATTGCCAAGCTTGCCGGCGTCACTATCGAGGAGTACTTCGGTACCTACAAGGATGCCGCCGGCGTCATTCAGCAACTCCTTCCGGAGAACGCCTTCATCCTGGTCGGCGTCAGTGGTGAGGCGGCTGCCGAATTGTACGCTCCGGTGGTCGACCTCGACGCCGATGGCGGTGTGGGCGGCGGCAAGGATGCGGAGATCTTCTTCTCCAAATCATGGGACGAGAAAGACCCCTCCGGGAAGTGGCTCAAGGTGGAAAGCCGCCCGCTCCCCGTCCTCTTCATGCCGGAATCCGTTATCTACGCCACCGTCTGCGATCTGGAGGCATAAGCCATGAAAGTGGAAGTCCTCCCGGGATGGCATGTCCCGACCGGGCTGAGAAAGAAACCCTTCTTTCCCGGTGAAACCCTCGAGCTTGACGACAAGGAAGGGGGGCGGCTGATCAAAGCCGGCGTCGTCAAGGAAGTCAAGGTGGCTGCCGGCGGGTCGCAACCCCTGAATGTTGCCGAAACCGTCAAGCTGATAATGGAAATCGACGACGCCGCAGAGCTAGCGAAGTTTCTGGAAGGCGAATCGCGGAAGGGTGTGCTTGACGCCATAACAAAACGGACCGCTCAGCTTGAGGAGCAGTTGGACCTTGCAATGATCAGTGGTGTCCAGGATCTCCAGGAACTCGATACCTACCTCAAGTGGAGCGACGGCACCGAAGAAACCCGGCCGGCAGTTCTCGCGGCCATTGACAAGCGTCGGGCGGAACTGACCGCACCGGCTGAATGAACATCAGTGCGGCGGCTGCATGCCGCCGCACTTCTCACAGGAGGGCAGCATGAGGAATATCAAGATAATTGCCTGTACGGCTCTGCTCGTTTCAATCTTCGGGGCTGGCCTGGCGGCAGCCGGCGACAAAGTACTTTACGACAGCAAGAGCAAGCCCAATGTCCCGATCCAGAACCTGAACGCCCTGGCCCCGACCAAGGCGAAACTCCGGTGCGACACGACGGCGTTGACCAAGGCCCCGTTCAAGGGCTACTCCACCCAGGGCCATCTGGGCAATGAGGCCCAGGTGGTTGATGCTACCGGGGCAGCCGTAAGAGTCAAGTGGTACCTCGACGGTGTCCTTGCCTGGATTGACAGTGTCTTCTCATTCACCAACCCTGCCGGGACGGCATACACGAATCTCAGCTTCGCGCCGTATTCGGCGGCATCGCGCAACCTGACGTCCTGCGTCAAGCGGCAATAACCGATGCCCTATTGCACCCTGGACGACATCAAGTCGAAGCGGATCCCCGAGAGCACCCTCGTGGATCTCACCGACGACGACAATGCCGGCGTCGTCGATGAAGCCGTCGTCGCCGGCACTATCGCCGACGCCGACGAGCTGATCGACGGGTACCTCCGAGGCCGCTACCTCCTCCCCCTTGCCCCGGTACCGGGGCTGATCAATTCATTGTCGGCCGACCTGGCCGTGTATCACCTGTTCGGCCGCCGGGCTGAGTTCGAGATACCGAAGTCCGTTTCCGAGAAGAATGCAAACGCGCTGAAGGTCCTGGACAAGATCCAGAAGGGCGACATCAAGCTCGGCAGCGCCGGCGTGGAAGCAGCCCCCTCCGTCGCTACTTCCGAATCGCTGCAGGTTTCCGCACCCGAGCGGATGTTCGACACTGACACCCTGGACAGGTATTAGGAGACATCGATGCTCGTCGAATCCCTGAACAAGATCCTCGCCGCTCTCGAGGAGATAACGGACACAGGTGGCAAAATATTCAAGACCGTCGACGTCTGGCAGGGGAAGGTCGAGGAGCTGCTGAAGAAGCAGCAAAACCTGCCGTCGGCACACGTCGTCATGAGTGGCTGCGGTTTTGTCGAGCCGCAGGTGATCGGCGGCACGGTTGCTCCGGCCGATGTCGTCTGGGCGGTAGTACTGATGAGCAAGAACCTCCGGAGCAAATCGGACGGCGCGGTCGAAAGCCTTGCCCTCATCGAGGCAGTAGCTGCCAAGTTTACCCAGCTCAACACCGGATACGGCTTCATCCTTCCCGATAACGCCCGCCTCATCGCGGTAGAAAACGGTGTCGCGGCATACGGCATGTATCTCGGCCAGGAATTCAACCCCTAAGAAAGGAACATAGCAATGCCACAAGCACGAGGGGCGTTAGCCCAGATACTGATGCTGATGGAACCGGCGTTCAATGTGGCGCCGACCGGCGCGTTTGCCGGCAAATCGAAAAAGGTTTACTTCGAAACCGCTTCCCTCGCCTACAGCCGGGGGCAGGAGCAGTCCAAGGTCATGCGCGGCTCCAGCCGCCACCCCACCAGGGCAACCGACGGCACCGTCGACGTCGCCGGCGCGATCGCCACCGAGCTGCAGGCCACCATGCCGCTTTTGTATGCCGCCCTCGGTAGCGTCTCCATTACCGCTTCCGGCGCCACGGTCGGCGCTGCTCTCACCACACCGACCTTCGCTTATGACTGGGTCAACCAGATCATCACCGTTACCTGCGGCGCCGTCCATTCACTCGTGATTGGCGACACCGTGGAGATCGTCGCCACGGCCCCGTCCATCATGAACGGCACCTTCTACTATCCGGTCATCGATGTTACCAGCACGACCGCCTTCAAGATCAAGGTGCCCATGGGCGGCTCCGGCACCATCACCGTTACCACCATCAAGAAATGCACTGCCGGTACCTTTACGTATGTGTACAAGGCCGGCGGCATCCTCCCCTCCTATATTACCGAGATCGGGTACACGGATATCGGTAAATTCTTCAAGTATGGCGGCATCGTCAACTCCAAGATCGGCATGACGATCAACCCGACCGGCGTCGTCAACTTCACCTCGGACTGGATGGGCGCCCAGGAAACTGTCGGCGCCAACTCGTTCGATACCGGCTCGCCGTTCGACAATACCAAGATTTCTTTTAACGGTTCCGAACTGGCCGCCGCCGACATGAAGGAAGGGGGCGACGCCTCCTCTATTATCAAGAACCTGTCCCTCAACCTGGACAATCAGCTCGACGGCGATTCGTTCGTGCTCGGCGGCGGCGGGATCCGCGGCGGGATCAGCCCCGGCGTCTACCAGATCGGCGGTACCGCCACAACCATCTTCCAGGATACCACCCTCTACGATAAGGCGAAGAACGGTACCGAATCGTCGATCGATGCAACCTTCAAAAAAGGCGATGGCGCCGGCACCGCTGGCAATGAGTCCATCCAGCTCGTCACTCCGGAACTGGTGTTCACTCCGAAGGCGCCGGGAGTCCCGGGGCCGGGAGGTATCACCGCCTCCTTCGATTTTACCGGTGACTTCACCGACAACGCGGACGCCACGGCATTCAAGGCCATCGTCAAATGCTCGCATTTGCCCGGCAATGTTATTTAAAAGACAGGGATTCGTGACTCGGGATTCGTGATTCGCAGAAGCTTTTGCGGGTCCCGGTTCCCGAGTCCCGATTTACGAACAAACAAAGGAGAAGAAGAATGGCACTGAAAGACTTATGCACCGAAGAGGAAGCGGATAAAGGCACCCCCGTTGAACTGTATCACCCCGGCAACGGCACCCCCATGGGGATTGTTATTGTCATGCTCGGTTCCGACTCACAGGCCTTCCTGGACGCCGAGCGGAAAATTCGTAACCGGCAGTTGGAGCTCGGGAAGAAAAAACGTGATTTCACGGTCGGCATGGAGCCGGAAGCGGTGGAGGCGGCGCTCGTCGAGAAAATGACCGCCTGCTTCGTCGGCTGGAAGGAGCTGGTTCCCGAGCACGAGGAAGCAGGGCAGAAAGTTCCTGCAAGCTGGAAGGATACGGTGGAGTTCGAGCCGGGTGTCGAGCTGCCATCTACCAAGGAGGAATTCAAGAAGATTATCTCCCGCCGTGGCTTCTTTTGGCTGCGGCAGCAGGTGCAGACTGCGATGGACGATGTGACCCGTTTTTTGCCGAAATCGAAGGCCAGCTCCGGGCTGCAGCCGACTATCGATTCAAGTACGAGACACCCGGAAAAGATGGAGTAACCCTTCAGGAAGAACTGGAAGCGATGGAGAAGAGGGCACGCGGCCCTCTTCTCCCCGAAAAACCGGAGTTCCCAACTGTAGTGGAGTACATCTGGACCTGGTTCATGGATCTCCACGAAACCCGGGGCGGTGGCTTCGGCCCCGGTCCGGTCACCTGGACCGAGCTGGTAAACTGGTCGGACCTCACCGGGATCCGGCCCACTCCATGGGAGGCCAGAATGATTCGGCTGCTGGACAGGGCGTATCAGCAATACTCGGCGGAGAAAGCCAAGGAGGAGACGAACACATGATTAAACTTTCCACCCTTGCAGGCTTACTTGTAGTGGCGCTGACAGTCTCCGGCTGCTCGACTGTGAGCGGGATACTCGACATCCTTTCGCCCGACCCTGTCCCGGTATGCGACAGGGATTCTACCGGTGTGCAATTAAATGGAAAGACCTGTGTGAAGTTTTCCGACGGCTCGTACCGCTGGGAATAACGATTCTTTAAACGCCCTTTAAATGCCTTTCAACCTAGAACGTAGAACATAGACCCTAGAACCCGCGACCCCAGGGAGCGCTGATGGCTGACAAATCCTCCAAACTCAAACTCATCTTCGAAGTGGACGGCGTCCAGTACGCCGTCCAGGGTATGGAGAAAGTCGACGCCGCTGCCACCAAGATGGGGCAGGGCGTCGAATCCGCCACCGGCCGCATGGAGAAGTCCGCCGTCGCCACCGGCCGCATGGCCCAGGATGTTCAGGCGAGCGCCGGCCGTATGGCGGAAAGCCACAAAGTCTATGTCGGGCGCATGGATGAAACCACCGCCGCCACCGGGCGGATGGCAACCTCGGTATCCGCGTCCACCGGCCGCATGGCCGCCGAGCATTCGCGGAACATGGGCACCATTGCCGCAAGCACCAGGTCTGCCCAAGGTGGCATGACCGCTTTCGAAAAAGGCCTGTGGGACCTGCAGATGCGGCTGATGAATATCGGCATGGCGGTCGGTATCGTAGTGGCAGGCTTGTACGGTTTGTCAAAAGCCGCCGACACCCAGACCCAGATCGCCAGCCGCATCAAGCTCGTCACGGACAACAGCAACGAACTCGCCGCCGTCCAGGAACGCCTTTTCGATCTCTCCCAGGACACGCGCAGCGCCAACCTCAGCACGGTCGAAATCTACGCCCGCATGGCCCGCTCATCCAAAGAGCTCGAGCTCAGCCAGCAGGATCTTCTCCGGATCACCGAATCCATCAACAAGAGCGTCGTCGTCTCCGGCGGCAGCGCCGCCTCCGCCGAGGCCGCCCTTGTCCAGCTGGGTCAGGCGTTCGCTTCCGGTGCCCTGCGTGGCGAAGAGCTCAACTCGGTCATGGAGCAGGCGCCCCGACTCGCCGAAGCGATTGCCAAGGGGATGGGCAAAACGATCGGCGAACTTCGCAAGATGGGGGAGGAAGGCGAACTCACCGCCGAAGCGGTAGCCCAGGCCCTGCTTTCCCAGAGCGACGCGATCGACCGGGATTTCGACAAAATGTCGAAGACGGTGGAACAATCGTTCATTGTCATGAAAAACTCTTTTGGCCGGTATATAGGCTCTGTCGACCAAGCCTATGGGCTATCCGCACGTCTTGCAGACGGGATTATATTTTTGTCTGACCATGTGGAAGATTTAGGTGCAGCGGTTGCTGTGATTGGTTCCATTATTCAGGGGTTGGGGATTGGCGACCAGATTCTACTTATTAAAGGATTGGGACAGGCGACCGGCGAGCTGATCGACTTCCTCGGCCAGGTCCCCGGGCTGCTCACCCCGTTGGCAGTAGGCGCGTATTATGCCGTCGGCGGAGTTGCGGCGCTGTCTGCCGCCTTTACCGGCCTGACCGCCGCGATCGCCGCCTCGATGGCCGTCAATCCTGCGGCATGGGCTGCCGGCATCGGAGTGGCATTCTACATGGCGGCCAAGCCGGCCGTTTCCGCCCTGGATGAACTGATCCACAAATACACCGAACTCAACCTCACCGGCGAGGCCGCTTACCGTGAAGAGCTGAAACGAGCAGCCGAGGCCGATAAGGCGTGGGAGTTCCAAAAGCAGAAATCCCTTTTCATGTACAAAGAGGGCGGCGTCCCCCTCTCTGCAGGGATGAAAAAGGAGCTGGGAATCGACACCACCCCGTCTGCCCCTCCCACCGAAGACATCGACGCCTACAACGAGGCAATCAAGCGGCAGAACGAATACGTCCGGGAATACAACCGTCTCCAGGACGAGCGCATTCAACTGCAAATACAAGAGACCCCAGGCTTAACCGATTTGGAAAAAGCATTGTGGGGGGTAGGCGAGCGATTCAAGTGGCTTATCACATTGTACCCGGAGCATCGTGCTGAGCTACAGCGTAACCATCAACTGCATATTCAGAACATCACCAACCTGCACAACCTGAAGCAGGCTATCAAGGACACCTCTGACCAGTTCAGGGACTACCTCCGGGTCGCCGAGTCGGAAACCCCGCAGCACAACCCGGCCGGCGAAATGAACCTGCGCTGGGAAGAAGAACTGAAGTGGGTGCAGTCGCTGCAGCCGACGGCCGAAATTGACAAACTTAACATTGATCTTGAAACCCTGCAAAAGATGCTGGATCAGGGAGCGGGTAGTGCTGACAAGTTAAAAGCAGCTATGCAGACCCTTCAACAGCAACTCAGAGCCGGGGTGGATTATAAGCTTGAAGACCTGCAAATAGCCGGCATCAAGGACCCATACGAGCAGCAGATTGCATTCATGGAGGCACGTTACAGCAGGGAAAAGCAGCTGATTAAAGAGAACCTGAAATATATGAAGGAGGGCAGCAGCGAGCAGATTAAAGCCATTAAGACCCTCAATCAGCTCGACATAAATGAAACTCGGGATACGGCGAACATCAAATGGTCGCTATGGCGAGATAGCCTTGGATTTTATAGTGACATTCTTGGTCAGATGGCTAATGCAATGGACACAAGCTCACGAAGCGGCTTTGAGTCCAGTAAGTTGTTTGCTATGGGTTCGGCCGTAATGAATACTGCAGCCTCGGTAATGGCCCAAACGGCTGGCCCAGACGGCTGGACGCCGGCAGCATGGGGTAGAGCTGTGGCGGTCGGATTAATGGGTGCTTGGCAGGTAGCCAAGATCGCATCCACCAATTACGGCGGCGGCGGTTCGGTAGGCGGTGTCTCCGCCGGATATATATCTGGCACTGGGGGTAGTGGCTCGGTAGGTTCCTCCATCGGCGGTCCCACACGATCCATTCACGACACTCAGACACAAGACTCCCTCCAGCAGTTGGCTGCTGCAGCCGATAACGCCAGCCTTGCCATTGGTCGGGTTGCCGATGGGCTTACGAGTATCGCCGATTTGTTTGGGGAAGGTACCCGTGGCTCAATGGTCGCCGGAACTTTACCGTCATCGGCCATAGAGCGCAATTCCGTCTCTGCTAACACGCTGATCGATCCATCCGCCAGCGCCAAGCAACTATTTAGCAGCTGGTCCGGCGGCTGGAAGATGGCGATGGCCTTCGATCCTGTCACGCGCGGTTTGTTTGGCGGCGGCACCCATGAAACCGGGCTCGGCCTCTCGCTCGGCATCGAGGGTGGGCAGCTGGATGCCATGGGCTACCGCGATTGGGCACGTAAAGGCGGACTGTTCCGCAGTGGCAAGAGCGGCACCAATTATTTCGGAGTCGATTCAGGCGTCACCGACAGCCTCGACGCCGACCTTCAGAAGATTATCGCCACTGTCATCCGTTCCGCCGTTGCCATGGGTACAACCGCCGACATTTCAGCAGCGAACTTGCCGGCAACCAAGATCCAGACATCCGGACGCAGCGCCGAGGATATCGCCAAGGACCTGGAAGCGTGGTACACGAAAGCCGCGGATGCAATCGGCCAAACGGTGCAGGGTCTTGAGCAGTTCACTTTTTATGGGGAATCGGCGTTCAATTCCGCTATCAGGTTGGCAACCTCGCTCCAGGGCGTGAATGAAAACCTCGATATGATCGGCGCCAGGCTGATCGATTCGACCTTGCGAGGCGCCAACGCCGCCTACCAGTTGGTTGAACTCATGGGCGGCCTGGAGAATATGCAGGACAGTGTTGCAACCTATTTCGAATCCATGTTCAGCGACGAGGAACAAGAACGCAGGCGTGCCGCAGCAGCCGCCCGTGAGGTCAGTGTTGCTTTTGCCGAGATGAACCTCTCCGTGCCCGCCACAAAGGCGGGTTTCATCTCTATCGTTGATTCCCTGAACCTCTCCACCGAACGCGGCCGGGCACTCTTTGCTTCCCTGATGGACGTATCCGAAGCGTTCGCCCTGGTGCAGGATTATACGGCAGAGCTTGCCGAGCAGCAGCGCGAATCCACTCGCGATATAGAAAGCCGGTACCTGCGCGTCACCGGCAAGGGCACCATGGCTGATCTGCTCGATCTCGTCAACCAGCAGCAGGATGAATATGAGGATTATGTAAGACGCGGCCTCGACACGTCAAAGCTCCTCCAGGTGCAGCAACTGGAATACGCGGAGGCGGCAAAGGAGGCTGCTGAAACATTGAGCCAGGCGAGCACCGAACTGACCATTGCCGCCGATAACCTCCGTGACAAGCTATCCGCCGCCGTTGCTGCCCAGATCAATATCATGGAGACGCTGAAGAACGTGCTCGGCGGGGACCTTTCCACCCTCTCTCCGGAAGCGAAATATCAACAGAGCGGTTCAGCGTTCCGCGCCACCTTTGGTCGGGCGAAGCTGGGGGACGTGGACGCCATGCAACAGGTCAGCGCCCTGGCCCAGACGTTCCTGCAGTCCTCCCGTTCCTACAACGCCAGCGGCCCCGGCTACGCGTCCGACTTCGCCGAAGTCACCCAGGCCCTGGCCCTCCTCGGTGGACTGCCGAGCGACACACAGATCCAGATCGATGTGGCCCAGCAGCAGCTGGAGAACCTGAAGAAGATCCAGGAATCGATCGTGGATGGCAATATCGAGAGCGCTTCTTACCTCAAGGGCATTCTCGGCGAAAACTCCGGCGTGACCGTGCTGTTAGAGCAGTACCTGCAGGCCGATGCGGAAGCAAGGCTGGCAGTGCTCCGGGCACAGCAGGAAGCTCAGGAGCGGGCGCTGTTCGAGCAGCAGAAGGCTACTGACATCCTAAATGCAAAGCAGACCTACGAACAGGCCCTGGCGACCATCCAATCTCAGGCACAGTCTTCGATGGATGACGCGGTTAAAGCCCAGCAGTTGAGCAACAGCGGTCAGTATGACGCGAGATACGACATTGCCCCTGTGGTTGACAATATAAGCTACCAACCCAATCCGAACGGCATAGTAGATGCTAACGACGTGGTCCTGTTCCTGCACAGGCACACGGACGTCTATATTTCTAAGATGGAGGAATACGCTCGCTCAATCTACGAAGCTGCCCTGGCTGGAATAAATAGTCGTACCTTTGTGCCGCAATACGCAGTCGGTGGGTTTGCCCTCCCGGGATGGGCACTGGTGGGAGAGGAAGGACCTGAACTCGTTAACTTTAGTGCTCCTGGGAGGGTCTACACCGCCACTGAAACCCGGGCAGCTATTGCCGGCGATAATGGAGAAACCGTCGCCGAACTGAAAAACGCGGTCACCGAACTCCGCGCCCTGGTTCGCCTCCAGGGCGAGGCGAACCGGCAACTGATTGCGAAACTGGCAGCAGTTGAAGCTCGGCTTGCCGGGGCACAAACCAAGGCGATCCTGGAGAACGCGGCATAATGGCAGAGTACGCGGTCATCATAAAGGCGTATGATCCCGGCACGGCCTCCGAGGTAACGCTCTATTTCTCCACCAACGGCTACACCTCCGGTCCTGCCGACGCCCCGGCTAATCAGTATTACGAGCCGTTGCTGGAAAATCCCGGAGTGTTCACTTTCCAGATGTATTCGAACGGGAAATTGAGTGGACCGGCGTCCACCGGGTACGGAGCCATCATCCTCATCAACAACATCGGCCAGCTCGATTATCTGATCGATTACGGTCTGGACGGCAGAGAGATCATTGCCGCCGAGATCACCCCGAATGGTCTGGCCCCGTTTTTGATCGGCACCATGGAGCAACCGCTGCCGTCTCTCGACCAGGTATCGATCCGGATTCGTGACCGCAAGGCCGAACTGGACGTACCGTTTCAGCCGACAAAGTACCTCGGTAACAATACCCTCCCCGCCGGCCTTGAAGGCGTTGAGGATATAAAGGGCAAGCCGAAGCCACGACTGTATGGCGTCCGTTATAACGTTACGCCGGTTCTTGTCAACACGTCCCGCCTGATTTACCAGATGTCGGATATCGCCTTAAACGATATCCCCAACGTGTATGACAGGGGTGTAGCCCTGAGCAAGGGCACCGACTACACCGATCAGACCGATATGGAGACGAACGCTCCGGCTGCTGGAACATATCGGGCGTGGCTCGCTGGCGGCTGTTTCCGTCTCGGTAGCTCCCCGGCCGGCCAGGTGACTGCCGATGGCGTCCAGGGTGCGGCAGCAGCTAACCGTACCAAAGCGCAAATCATCAAGCAGATCGTGCAGATACCAATAGCGGCCTCAGACTGCATTGAACAAGGATTTATTGATCTCGATAAGGCGAATGCTGCCGAGGTCGGTATCTACATTTCCACTGAAACCACCTATGCCGCGGTGCTCGATGAACTGTGTTCCCCTGATGCCTGGTACGGCTTCGAGAATATGGGCAAGTTCTGCATCCGACGTTTAGAACTTCCCGGCACCACGGCGATCACGACCATAGACGATTCCAAAATCCTTGGAATGGAACGTCTTGCCACCAACGATACGGGGCGCGGAGTCCCGGTGTGGCAGGTCAACCTCAATTACGCCAAGAACGACACCGTACAGACCAGCGATCTCGCTGCCGGCGTTACTGATGCCCGTCGGCAATGGTTAAACCAACAGTACCGGACTGTCACGGCCCCCGATGCAACGGTAAAGACTGCGCACCTTCTGGCGTCAGAGCTCAATGTCAATACGCCGATGGTTGATGCAGCCGCGGCGAAAACTGAAGCTGAACGACTGCAGGTCCTGTTCGGAACGCGGCGGGATTATCTGAAGGTCACAGTGCCGCGAACCCAGCTGCTCTATGATGTGGCCGGATACTGGGATAATGAGGCTATTTCTGATTTATCTGTTCGCCGGACAAAAACTGCGACGGTGGTCCATGGCAATTTTTTATACGTTATCGGTGGATACTTAAGCGCTCCGACCGCATCTGTAATCAGGTTAGATTTAAATAATCCCACTGGCGCATGGGATGATGCGGGTGTAACGGATTTGCCGGCTACCCGGTATCAACATTCTGCCCACGTTCATAACGGATATCTATATGTTGTAGGTGGATACAACAAAAGCTCCGTCATCAGGCTAGATTTAAGCAACCCCACTGGTGTATGGGATGATGCGGGAGTTACCGATATGCCTAGAGAGGCAAACCTCCATGCATCCTGTATTTACAATGATCATCTGTATGTATTCGGCGGCTTTACTTCTGGAGGTTCTGCTCCAACCGCATCCGTCATCAGGTTAGATTTAAGCAACCCCACTGGTGCATGGGATGATGCTGGCGTGACGGATTTGCCGGCTACCCGAACAATGCATAATGCGGATGTTTACGAAAATTATGTATACATATCGGGTGGTAAAACCGGAGTAACAGCGTTGAACAGTGTCATCAGGCTAGATTTAAGCAATCCCACTGGTGTATGGGATGATGCGGGAGTAACGGATTTGCCGGCTACCCGATTTAACCAAGGTGGCAAAACTTCCTGTATTTATGCCCCTTACCTATACATGATTGGAGGATCAGTGGATGGAGAGACTTCTTCTTCATCAGTAGTTCGATTAAATCTTAGTCGTCCCAACAGCTCATGGGACGATGCAGGCATTTCTGATTTACCGACAATACGATCATTGCATTCAGTAGTTATGTCATCTAGTTCCATATATGTTATTGGTGGGCAAAGCGGAACCGCGACAGAAAATACCTACATATTTCGTCATAACGATAACCCTAACGATCTCGCCCACATCTGGTCCCGCAACAAGGTGGTCAAGCTCGCCACCAACCGCTTCAACTACAACTCATCCAAATACATGCGTATCGTCGGTGCGGAGGTGAATCTGGCCGAAGACACCATAACCTTGTACGTGTGGGGCTGACATGGGTAACGTTATCCTTGCATATCCGGACCGGCTGCTCGACTCGGCATCGTACTCCACAGTGCTTTCAAGTGGCTCGTGGTTGGGCACGCTGCCGATCACAAACTTAAAGAACCCGCTGCTTTCGGCGAAAGCACGATCGACGAATGCCCTGGCAGCTTCCACCAAATTCGATGCCGACCTGGGCGTCGCCCGGACGATCCGCGCCGTTAACCTCATGCGGCACAACTTTTCAGCCGACGCCACAGTCCAGTTAAGCGGCTATTCCGATGCCGGCTACACCAACCTCGTGTGGGATTCCACTGCTCTGGCTGTCTGGCCGGAGGGATACCCGGCAGCCGAGGACAAGAAGCGATATCAGGACGACTTCCCCCTCATCCTCCCTTCCGATCAGACCGCTCGTTACTGGAGGACGGAGATCCTGGATACGGCAAACCCGGCTGGCTATGTGGAGTTGGCCCGGGCGATCTTCATGCCGGCGTTTCAACCGGAAATCAACATGCTCCGGAATGGTGCCGCTATCGGGATCGAGACTGACACCACCAAAAAACGGAGCAGAGGCGGGGTAGATTATCCCGACCGCAAGGAGCCGCGGCGGGTGCAGCGCTTTACTCTCAAAGTGACTGAAGCGGAAGCGTTCGACGACATATTAGATATGCAGTGGGACCGGGGCATCGATCGGGAGGTCCTGTTTGTGTTCGATCCGGAGGACGTCGGGAAGAGGCTCAAGCAGCGGGCCTTCCTCTGTACCCTGCGCCAGCTGTCGACGATAGAGTTCCCCTACGTGAATCACAATGCGGTGGGGTTCGAAGTGGAGGAGATACTATAGACAATTGAGGCGGCGGCCGGACCGTGCGGGAACACGATCCGACCACCCAACCCACAGACCCTTCCTGTGAGCCGAGCCAAGGCCGCCCGCCACGATCGCGGCGCGGTGAGCCTAGCACAAACCCGAGAAAAATGAAAGGGCTCACACATGAAGCATTATCCGATACTCGCCTGGCCCGGCGGCAAACGCCGTCTGGCGAAAGTTCTGCTGCCGATGATCCAGGCCCGGCCGCACACCTGTTACGTAGAAGAATTTACCGGCGGCGGCTCGATGTTCTTCCTCCGGCAGCCGGCTGAGGTGGAGGTTTTAAACGACGTGAATATTGAGTTAATGAATCTTTACAGGGTCGTTAAAAACCACCTCGAAGAATTTATCCGGCAGTTCAAATTTGCCCTGTCGAGCCGACAACTGTTCGAGTGGCACAAAGGGACTCCCCCGGAGGTCCTTACCGACATCCAGCGTGCCGCCCGTTTTCTGTACCTGCAGAAGCTGTCCTTCGGCAGCAAAGTGAGCAGCCAGACCTTCGGCATCTCACCCAGCTCACCGCCCCGTTTTAATATCTTGCGCCTCGAGGAGGACCTCAGCCAGGCCCATCTCCGGCTTGCCCGGGTATGGATCGAGAACCTTCCCTGGGAGCAATGTCTGAAGCGATACGACCGGGACTACACGCTGCATTTCATGGACCCGCCGTACTACGAAACCGAGGGGTACGGAGTCCCGTTCGAGCTGGAAGAATATGGAAAGATTGCCGAGGCGATGCGGACGATGAAGGGTGGCGCCATCCTCACCATCAACGACCACCCGGTGATGAGAAAGATATTCGGCGGGTTCAAGATGGACACGGTTAAGATCGACTACACGATCGGAGGCGGCGGCAAGGGCAAAGGCAGGCAGGAATTAATCTACCGGAACTGGTAAACTCCTGAAATTGGGATATAAAAGGCATTCCTTATGGCATACTACGACATGGCCAACAGCGGAAAATCAAGCCAGAGGCGAAATACGGAGGCCACTTCAAGAAGCCCCTCCAAAACCCACCCCAAAAGTCATAAGAAAATGAATATCAACATCAACCTTAAAAGCCAAAACTAGGGGGCTAACAAGCCCCCACTAAATCAACCCCTATTTGCATTGAAATATTTCGCAAACCATGTGTCTGGAATTCGCAAACCATGTGTCGCGTTACAGTT
>Ga0209318_1000353_pt1 | contig 45879 bp, 55 predicted proteins | sample RifGroE1_FD_183999 | JGI IMG/M metagenome (GOLD analysis project Ga0209318, IMG submission 183999) | Groundwater microbial communities from Rifle, Colorado, USA - Groundwater E1 (SPAdes) (version 2) | ecosystem: Environmental > Aquatic > Deep subsurface > Groundwater | place: Rifle, Colorado... | reverse complement strand
TATATGTTTGGCTATTTGGTTATTGCCCTGGGTAAACAATCAAAAATGATCTGGCCCTATGTTATCTTGGTTTTCTTTAATGTTATTGCTAATTTTATTTTAATTCCTCACTATTCTTATATCGGTGCCGCCGCTGTAACAGTTATGACAGAGATCTTGGTGCTAGTATTTTCATGGCGGGTGGCGCATAAATATTTAGAGATCAAGCTTAGCCTGGTAATCTTATGGAAAGTTCTCTTTGCCAGTGTATTTTTAGGCGTTTTCTTGTATTTTACCGCGGATTCACTCAATATTATCCTATTAATGGTTTTAGCCGCCTTGGTTTACGGTGTTGCTCTCTATGCTGTCGGCGGTATTAACCAAGAAATGTTTACCAGTTTACTTCCAGGTAAAAAAACGGAGACAGAATGAGAATTGCTATCGACACACAAACCATATTAGGTCAGAAATCTGGCTTCGGATTTTATATTTTTACTCAAGTAAAAATTCCGCGAAACCCAAATAGACAAGGAGAAAGATGAGGATTGCAATAGACACTCAAACTATCCTTGGCCAAAAGAGTGGGTTCGGTTTCTATAATTTCAGCAGAAATTTCCGCGAAACCGCTTGTGGAAGAGGAGAGATATGAGGATTGCAATAGACACTCAAACTATCCTTGGCCAAAAGAGTGGGTTCGGTTTCTACGTAAAAAATTTAGTGGAAAATCTCAATAAAATCGACCCCGAAAACGAATATATTCTGATTGCCCCTGATACAGATAAAGATTTTTCTACTCCCCAGCGTTTCATATGGGATCAGTTTCGTTTTCCCAAAAGGGCCAGAAAAGCAAAGGTTGATATACTACACCAACCCTGTTTTTCGGCACCAATTCTTTATCGCGGTAAAATTATCGTCACTATTCATGACATTATTTCGATAAAATTCCCGGAAAACCTGCCTTTAGCCAGTCGTCTTTTTTACAGTAAATGGATGCCGTTTTCATACCGAAAAGCCGATATGATTATTGTCGACTCGGAGCATACCAAAAAAGATATTGTTGAATACTTAAATATTGCCCCTGAAAAAATTAGAGTTATGTATTGGGCGGTGTCTCATGATTTTCGACCGATTTTTGATCTTCAACAGGTGGAAGATGTAAAAAAGAAGTATAATACCGGCGAAAAATACTTTATTCACGTGGGTACCTTGGAACCAAGAAAAAATTTACCTTTTTTGGTTCGAGTCTATGCATCAGCGGTAAAAGAAGGGATCAAGGAAAATTTGGTCATTGTCGGTAAAAAAGGCTGGTATTACGATGATTTATTCAGCTTAGTTGGTAAACTTGAGCTGTCTAGTAAAGTTATTTTTACAGGCTATGCTGAAGATAAAGATATTCCGGCGTTGTATTCTGGTGCGACAGCTCTGACTTTTCCGTCATTATATGAAGGGTTTGGTTTTCCGCCCCTCGAAGCGATGGCCTGTGGTACACCAGTTATTTCTTCTAATACCTCATCGCTTCCGGAAGTTGTGGGCGAAGCAGGAATGCTGCTGCCCCCACATGGTTCGAAAGGCTGGACCGATGCCATGGTTAAACTTTCCTCAGACGTTAATCTTTGCAAGGAATTGAGCGAAAAAGGCTTAGAGCAAGCCAGTAAATTTTCTTGGGAAGAAACGGCCAAAAAAACCGTAGAGGTCTACAAAGAAGTTTTTAATGCTAAATAAGTCACCAAAAGTTTCCGTTATTATTCCAACCTATCAACGAGAAGAGGCTCTTTTAAACACGCTATCTGACCTAGTTAGCCTTGAATATAGCCCAATGGAGATAATAATAACTGATCAAACCGAGAAGCCGAGCCTTAAGGTATTAAATTTCGTCAACGAGCATAAGAATCTTATTAAATACTTTCGCACCAACCTTAAAAGTTCGCCGGCCGCGAGAAACTTAGCAGTGAAAAAGGCAAACGGAGAATTGCTCATCTTTGTCGATGACGATGTGGAAATAAGAGAAAAGAACTTTATTAAATATCATTTAGAAAATTATGCTGATCCAGAAGTAGGTTTGGTTGGAGGGCGGGTCCTATATGATTTTAAAGAAAAACCGCCAATCAAGAAAGAAGCGGGTAAATTGAAGTTTTTCGGTTTGAAGGAGATAACCAACTTTAATTCCGACGAAAGACAGGAAATCGATCATGCTTACGGTTGCAATTTCAGTTGTTTGAGAAAGGTTTATCTGGAAGTGGGTGGTTTTGGAGAGATTTATAAGGGTAACGCCCATATGGAAGAAACTGATTTCTCCTTAAGAGTAAAGCGTGCCGGTTACAAATTAGTTTTTGATCCTAAGGCGATTTTGCGTCATGTCCGAACCAGTTCGGGCGGCAATCGGATCAATGATATTTATGAATTTAGGTATTGGCTAATCCATAATGGTGCAGTCTTCTATCTAAAAAATTACCCGAAAGTTTCCTTCCCGTTGTTTTTTATCGATAAATTTTTCTGGGCCTGTACTTCTTCCCTAAAAAGACGAGACAAGAAAATGTTTAAAACAATGTATTCGGCCATTATAAACGGTAGAAATCATTATTTTGAGGTTAAATGACAATTGCAATTGACGCTTCGAGAGCAATTATTGAATCGGCTGGAATAGGACGTTTCACCAAGAGATTGGTGGAAAATTTGTTAGAGCAAGATAAGGAAAACAAATATATTTTGATTTTCACTTACTTTAGAAATGATGAGAATAAAGAAAAGGCGATCAAAGCTTTCAGGAGAGAAAACGTCGAAATAAGAACCGCTAAAATTCCTGGTGCACTTAAAGAAACCCTGTGGCGGGGTAATTCCGGTTTATACAACGCTTTATACAAAGATGCAGACGTGCTCTTAGCGCCATCGTTTTTGGAGTATAAAAACGGGTTAAAAATACCTCAAGTGACTATTATTCACGATATGACCACCTTCATATTCCCAGAGCAACGCGGGGAAGATGTTTCCGAAAGGTTGAGCAGGCAAACCTTGTTGGCGCTCAAAGGCAGTAAAAAAATCATTGCCGTTTCAAAATCGACCAAAAAAGATATCGAAAAAATTGCCGGTACTTCAGAAAATAAGGTTAAGGCAATCTATCCTGGTTTGAACCAATTGGCGGAACCTGCTAAAGACTTACCTAAAGATTTAAAGAAAAAAAGCTATATTTTATTTGTCGGTACGATTGAGCCAAGAAAGAATTTAACTACTCTTTTTGCCGCTTACGGAATGCTACCGCCGAAACTAATCGAAAAATATCCTTTAATGGTAGTGGGCGCTGAAGGTTGGAATACCGACAGAATCTACAATTCGCTTATGGCTACAGGAGTGAAAAACAGAATCGGCTTTTTGGGACATGTCGGCGATAAAGATTTGTCCAGGTTATATCAAGACGCGGCCGTGGTGGCTTACCCGTCGTTATATGAAGGCTTTGGCTTCCCAATTCTTGAAGCGATGCAATTCGGCACGCCAGTCGTGACATCGAAGCTCTCCTCAATGCCAGAGGTAGCAGGTTCAGCGGGTGTATTAGTTAACCCTGACGATCCTAAGTCAATTTGTGGAGGCTTACAGGCAGTTCTAGAGGGTAAAATTAGTCGCGCTCAGATGGCAAAAGCAGGTAAAGAACAAGTTAAGAAGTTCTCTTGGGAAAAGACGGCAAAAGAAACCATAAAGCTACTGGAAGAGGCGATAAATGGCTAAGCCGATTTTAGCGATTATTACGCATTCGATTAGGATGGATAACCATCTTCCTTTAAAGTATTTCCAGGAATTCGAGGTCAAACATTTTTATTTTGATGCGCCTTATGGTGATTTAAAGACGGTAGATTTAGGTAATGCGATTAAATGGGATAGTTTTAGCGATTTAGAGAAGAAATTAATTGCTTTAAACCCTGATTTAATTCAAGGCGCCGAACCATATGCTTCCAAAATTGCTATTAGAATTTGCCGAGTGACCAAAAAAGTCGCCAGAAAGCTAAAAAAACCTTATATTTTTCCAATGTTTGAAAATAGACCGGTTAGCGCCAGATTCGGTCCCTTTTGGGCGCCAATTCTGAAATTTGTGCTTAAAGATTACGCTGGCGGAGCGGCAGCAATTTATTATTTAAATGAAGGAGCTAAGCGAAATCTCGAAGAAGCGGGAGTAGATCCTAAAAAACTTAAACAAGAGCCATATGGTGTCTGGGGAGTGGATACTTCTCTTTTTAGACCGGCATATTCTAAACCAGCAGCTATTACGGGCAAACGCTATATCTTGTACGTCGGCAGGTTTATCGAGGATAAGGGTATTACTTATCTTTTAGCCGCTTGGAATAGTGTGAAACATCAGTTTTCTGATGTAGAATTGGTTTTTATTGGCAGTGGTGAGATGGATATTGATATCGAAGGCTCTCAGATGCAAAAAATGGGCCAAATGAAGAATGCGGAACTTCCACCTTTTTTTGCCAATGCTTTATTTACGGTTTATCCTTCAATTACCATGCCAAAATGGGAAGAACAGGTTGGAACAGTTAATTTGCAGAGTTTAGCCTGTGGCCGACCGGTACTCACGACCACTTCTGGGGCAATTCCAGAGTATATTACTGATGAAGTAGGGATTTTGGTTCCGGAACGCGACGCGGAAGAATTGGCTGATGGCATGTCAGAACTGATTGAAAATGACGAAAAAAGAGAAGAACTGGCGAAAAAAGCCAGACCTTATATCTTAGAAAATTTTGATGCAGAGAAAAATGTGATAAAAATAGAGAAAGAACTATTAATTCTGATTAAGGAGTAATGTGAGTGAGCTATATCCAATGCCTCAATTTAGTTATGAACAAGTAATCAATGTCGAAAGAAAACCAGAGCATTGCGCAGTTGATCACGACCAACTCGTATTAGAGACCGACCTGGCGCAAGAAGAGTTAGATAATTTTTTTGGCACTCAAATTGAAGATTACCGTGGTGACAGAAATAAGATAGCCGCTAAGATGAATGAGGCTGCGGTAGATGAAGTAGTTTATTTACAAGAGGGATCACCGACAGAACTGACCCAATTAGAAAAAGATATCCCTGAGGCTTGCTGGAAAATGGGAGAAATCTTTAACAAAGTCTTTAAGAGAAGGGAGCTCGATAAAGCTTTTGCAAAGGCAAAAGACAATCATGACTCAGTCGAAATGGATAAGATATCTCTTGAAGTAGATCATTTGAATATTTATTCAGCGGAATGGCAAAATCAACTGGTCAAAATGATGTTTATACTTGAACAAACTGAAGAGGGAAAAAGTTTTCTTCAGTTTTATTGGGAAAAGTTTGACGAATTAGGCCAAGAGATATTAGGCAATGATCCAGAGGAATTTAAGGCAATTAAAAACGGAGCTCTGGGTTTAAAGGCGAGTATGGAAATTTTTGAAAGTCAAGGATGGGAAGCATATATGGCTTTTCCTGAACAAGATGCTATTCAAAAAATCGATCTTTGGGTGAAGAAAGGTAACAATATGTTAGCGGTCCAGATAAAATCCCGTGCCTCTATGATGTATCTATCAGGTACAAAAGTTGATCGATATGAAAACCCTAATGGCTATAGCAGAGACGAGGCAAAGGAGATTAGACAACGTAATCTACTCTTGACAAGCGCCAGGGAATATGATAAATTATGGAGGCTTAAAAATCCTGATCTTCAGGTAAGAGCCTACTGGATGTTGGTCTCAACTTCTGAAGTTATGTACGATCAGGATCCTAATACCGGGAAGCTTTTTTTGCCGCCTGATTTTACAGCCAGTAAATTTGCTGTTGAATTAGCTGCTTTGGAGGGAGGTCCTAATGGACAAGCGGTTTGAACCTGGTAACCGGCCTGCAAAGGCTGTCGTAACCGAGAACAAGACGGGAAAAATATGTGCTCAGGTTAAAATCCTGCATGAAAGCGGTAGAACCGACAATCCGGTTTTCCGGCTTCATATCGCACGATGCGATGAATGTCGGAGAAAGTATTCACAATAATGACCATGGGTTTAAGCCTCTGGTCATTTTTAATACTTTCAAATAAAAGATGATCTTGATATACTCAAACCGATGAAAGAAAAGTGGTCTTTAAAACTTATTCTTTTAGGATTGGGCGCAGTTATGGCGCTCGTTTTAGGTTTTACACTGGCTCATTTCGGATCTCTCGGTTACGCTTTGGTACCGCTATTATTGGGTGGTATTATCTTATCTTATTTCACTTTTAGAAACCCATTCTTGGGATTTTTGCTCATCGTCTTTTTCTTGCCCTTTGAACGTGTTCCTACCCTGGCTTTTGGGGGAGTTGATGTCAAAATTAATACAATCCTTGGTTTTTTAACGATCCTAACTTGGCTTTTGGCTTCAATGTTTAACGGTAAAAAATGGAAGATTCAGCCGAATGCGTTGGCTTGGCCAATATCGTTGTTTATTATTGCTTTAATGCTTTCACTGACCCAAGCTTTGAACCTGTCTCGCGGCATCGAAGTGATAATTTTCTCCTTATTTACCATCGTTCTCTCATTTATGACTGTCAATATGATTCCAGATAAATCGGCTCTCGAGAAAACAATCTGGGCCTTGTTTATTTCGGCCAGTTTTATTGGTCTTTTTGGCTTGTTCCAATTTGGCGGTAATGTTGTTGGACTTCCAAATTCAATTACTCAGTTAAAGGTCGGTTATGATTCGAAGGTTTTTGGTTTTCCACGTATTCAAGCTCTTTCAATGGAGCCGCTGTATTTTGCCAACTATCTCTTGATTCCGCTTTCACTAGCGCTCGCTTATTATTTTGGGCACGTTAACATTTTTAAGCGCTGGTGGCTAATCAGTTTGATGGCAGTTTTGCTCCTTAATTTTGTTTTAACAGTTTCCAGAGGCGGATATTTAGGGCTGGCAGTCACATTGCTACTTTTTGCGATCTATTATTTTAAACAAATTTTTACCCGTAAAACAGTTACAATCTTTGTCATCTTCTTGGCGGTGGCAGGCGGAGTTTATTTTGCTCTTCTGAAGAGTGAAAGCCGAGCTTTAAATAACTTTATTTCCCATGCCACTTTGCAGGATGCGAAAACCGGCAGCGAATCTGTCCAAGGGCGTTTAAGTACTTTTGATTTTGCCTATGCGGCTTTTAAGAAAAATCCGGTTTTGGGGATCGGAATCGGCAATTATGGTCCATATGCCAAAGACTATCCGCCAGTTGCACCTAAAACAGGATGGGATATTGTAAATAATCAGTTTATCGAGCTTTTGGCTGAAACTGGTATGGTTGGGGCGATTTCCTATGGTTTGGTCCTTTTGGTGGTTATTTGGCGAAGTTTCGCAGCCTTAAAGCGGGCGAAAGAGCCGTTTTTACGCGCCACTATGTTCGGGCTTTTTGCGGCATTTGTCGGAGTAATGGTTCAGTATAACTTCTTTTCAACCTTATATATTATCCATATTTGGATTCTCGTCGGTCTTTTAATGGCTGTCCAAAACCTCATTTTACGCGGCGAAAAAGCCTAATACTGAATTGTCATGCCGGACCGGCTGAAAGCAGGATCCGGTATCTATCCTGGATTCCGGATCATGCGTCGACCTGTCCGGAATGACAAAAGAAAGAACCATGAAACATTACTATGTTTACATCATGGCCAGTAAAAGAAACGGTACTCTGTATATTGGAGTCACATCCGATCTCTCAAAGCGAATTTATCAACACAAGACTAAAACTTCAGATGGATTTACCGGCAAATATAATGTGAACCGTCTAGTTTATTTTGAAGAAACCAATGACATAAAATCAGCTCTTCAAAGAGAAAAACAGCTCAAAAATTGGGAAAGGATATGGAAGATAGAACTAATAGAAAAAGATAATCCGGGCTGGGAAGATCTGGATCCCAAGTCAAGCCCTGGATGACAAGTCTACTGGATCCCGGATCCTGCTGCAGCCGGTCCGGGATGACAAGTTTTTAGATAAAATGTCATACCGGATCGGTTGGCAACCGGATCCGGTATCTATAATTGATTCTTTGAGATAAATTCAAGATTTAATGCTCTATCTGTCTTGACAAAGCGACGTTTTTGGGGTATAGTTTTGTGTTAACAATTTGGCGGAAGATTGCCAGAAACACAAAAAAATCAGACAAATGTAGGAGGCATCTAAATGAGAAAATCTGGTTTTGGAAACAATCGTGGCATTACCAATAAAGAAGGTACAATCGGGGTCTTGATTGTTATGATATTACTGGTTGTTGTCATTCCGGTAATGATTAATCGGATCGCAGACCACGCTCTTCAAGCGAAGAAAAACGAGAAGATTGTGCTTCACCCGTCGGTTACGCAGAGACCGAGTTTGGAATTAACGATAAAAGGTAGAGTCCAGCGCGTCTTGGTCACAATTGAACCCGTTGGTGATAGAATGGGGCAATTTCCATCTCAATCATGTATCTATCCGGGTTTGATGCTATTGCTCCTCCCAGAGAGGGCAAGATCTTCGTTTTGCCTTATTCTGACTGGAAATCCAGGAGAGGAAATTACAATCACTGGCCAAGTTAAGAATCACCAGAATTGGGGAAAATCAGACCAAGTTTCAACTGCGGCGACTTTCAGCAAGAATGGCGAGGCTAATCTGACAGTTTACGTCGATAGGATCTACAAAGATCACATTCATTTCGAATAACGGCGCTAATGTGCCAAGAGAGCCCCCGTGGCTATATGCTTCGGGGGCTTTTGCTATAAAAAGGTATATAATCTTGACAAAAGGGTAATTATATTGTAGGGTTGTAAGTTATTACAAATGTTTATTGACAATTTAGGAAACAAAACGCGTTAAGGAGGAATTTGGGTGAGAAAATTTTGGAGAAACAGATGGACGATAGGAGAAATTATTTTAGCAGTACTTTTGATAGTTTCTGCTGTCTGCGGAGTTTATCTAGCGAATTTACAGATCAAATGATAAGCCGGTGATCCAAAGGAGGAAGAGCGATGACACCAAGTGTAAAGCGATGGATGGTATTCGTATTCGTTCTATTGGCGTTCATGACGATCGTCATAACATGTCTTGTTGTGTCGAGAGCAACCAAGGCTTTTGTGAGCGATCTGAATAAGAAAGTTGCGGCGCCGCACGGCAAGCCAAAGCTTCCGCCGGCGGTGAAACACATTCATCTCGGAGAAAGATGATCGCTAACTATTTATAGCCCTGTATCATAAGATATGGGGTTTTTTAATTCTTTGCAATTAAAAAATGACGGCAGTAGAATAGATATAGAATGAAATATTTGATAGGGCTAATCGCCCTTCTTTTGCCTACTTATTTAATCCGTTTTGACATTTTTGGCGGGATTCCGACAACTCTTTTAGAAATCGTCATCTATATAATTTTCTTTTATGGTCTAATTAATTTAGGTTATTGCCAAATGTTAAAGATAAAAAAACGCGTTTGGCTAATAATCGGTATTTTGTTGATCGCCGCTATGGTTTCCGTGTATGTGAGCCCTGCTAAATCTGCAGCTTTAGGTCAATTTAAAGCTTATTTTCTTGATCCGATTTTGGTTTTTTGGCTGATCATGTGCTATTTAGAACCGAAAGATTTTCGTTGGACAATCTATGGTTTTATGGGCTCAAGTCTTGCTGTTAGTGTTTATAGTATCGTGCAAAAATTGATGCATAATGTGACGGTCGATGGGCGAGTGATTGGTATTTTTGGTTATAATCCTAACTATGTCGCATTATTTTTGACGCCGCTTACAGTTTTGCTAACTGGTTACGGCGTAGGTTTATTGCAAAAGAAAAAATATCCAATGGCAATTATTGCCGGCGCCGTTGTTTTAATAAACATCATCGGTATTTATCTAACAGGTTCAAGATCTGGTCTTCTTGCAACTGTTGCAGGTATAACTTTTTTATTAATTTTGCATTTTTGGTCTAAAATTAAAGCTAAATCTTATCTTAGAATCGGATTATTTATTCTTATCGCCATCGCAATTTTAGGTAGCGCTTATGCTTTCAGACCAAACTTTAAGGCTTCGGGCGGCCGAGTTGTTTCCAGTAATAATGTACGCTGGCAAATCTGGCAAACATCTATCGAAATGATTAAAGACCATCCGATTCTGGGGGTTGGTTTAGGAAGCTATCAAAATGCTTTTACCGATTTAACGAAAGACCGGGTTAATTTTAAAGAATTTATTTCGCCCTTAGCACTTTCTTCTCATAATGTTTTTCTAATGTTTTACTTAACAACTGGTTTATTTGGTTTTATTGCCTTTATTGGGCTTTTGATTTTCTTCTATAGAACTGGATTTTCAGAATTCAAAAACGATGGATCAAAGATGCTATTGGCGGCCATGACAGCTCTGGTTTTGCAGGGGTTAGTGGACACCCCATATTTCAAAAATGATCTTAGTTTGATCTTTTGGCTTTTATTTGGGTTTATGTTATCCTTGAGCAGATGGACAAAAGAAAAACAAGAATAATTCAAACGGTTTTTATTGGAGCAGTTTTTCTGGTTCTTTTTTTGTTTAACTTAAGATGGGATCGAAGATTTATTAATACTATTCCGTTGGTCGGTGACGAACCGAGTTATATGTCTATTGCCGACAGCTTGGCCACCTTTAAGACAGCGAACTTAATTCAAGAGCAGAACACAAAACACTTTTTAAATTTTTTTCCGTCACCTGATTTTAAGGTTCACTCAGTTGATATTTCTGATACCAAACATTTTCCAAAGCATGGGCTTGGCTGGCCTATAATCTTAACTCCGTTTTTCTTCCTCTCGAATAATCCCAGACTTTTTCTGGTGATTTTGCAGAATATTATCGTTCTTACTTTAACAGCCAATGTTTTTCTTTGGTTAAGAGAAAAAGGCTATGGTTTTTATTTATCTTTATTCGTGCCATTTGTTATGGCTCTCTCATTGCCGATCGCCGTTCAAACCTATTTTTTGTTTTATGAACCACTTGCTGCCTTATGTGTTATTTACGCGCTGAGGAAATGGGAAGAACCTAATTGGTTGAGCTCTTTGGCAGTAGCATTTTTACCTTGGATTCATATTAAATATTTGATTTTTGTGCCTTTGTTTCTTTATCCGGGCATAGATTTCAGTAAATTTCGTTTAAATAAATTAAAGGATTTTTGGAATCTAGGGGTTAAAAACAAAACTTTGGTTAGCTTATTTTTAGCTAGTATCTTGTTAGTGATTGGGTTTAATTTATACGCTTATGGTTCAATCTTTTCTGGCCAAGAAAAAGCCTCTAGTTTCTTTTCTCAGTATGAAGGCCTGATCGGGCTATTAGTTAACCTTAAAGATGGATTAATTGCTTCAGCGCCAATTTATTTGGCGGCCTTTTTAGGCCTAGGCGCATTATTCGTTAATAACCGTAAATTGTTTTGGCAAGTCACATATTTAGCCGGTTTTCTTTGGTTTATGACAGGCATTTTCAGTGATTGGAGCGGCGGTCAGGCGCCAACGGCCCGAATGATTATGACAATTCTACCGGTTTTAGCGCCGGCATTGGCAGAGGTTTTAATTTTGCCGTTTAAGTGGTTTTTTAGAGTGTTTTTTGGTTTACTTATGGTGCCGTCTCTTATGCTTGGCTTAAGAGGAAAGATGGATCCGTTCTCAGTTATTAATAAACATCTCTATGATAATCTGAATATTATGAAGAGCTTCTTTCCATATGATTTTGAAAAATGGTTTCCGCTTCAGCACAAATTAGGATTAAACCTTAACCTGTTGTGGATAGTGATTTTTGTAGCCTTGTTTGTCTTAGGGTTTTACTTGGCAAAAAAACAAAAAACGCTCCATAAAATTGAGAGGAATCTTATCCAGTCATGAAATTATCGATTATCATTCCTGTCTATAATGAAGAGAAAAATATCGAGAAGGTTATCAAGGCGGTGAGACAAGCGCCAATTACCATGGACAAAGAAATTATTATTGTTGATGATGGCTCGGTCGATCAGACGAAACAATTAATTAATAGGTATTCGCTTGATTCAGAAATTAAAATTTGTTTTCAAGCGAAAAATCAGGGAAAAGGTGCGGCGATCAGAAAAGGCCTAAAAATCTCTACCGGCGACATAATTTTGATTCAAGACGCTGATATGGAGTATACTGTAGATGACTATCCGACGATTTTGGAGCCGTTTATCAAAGAAAACGCCAAAGTGGTTTTTGGTTCAAGATTTAAAGGTGAAATTACTGGTATGAGATGGCCAAATTTTGTCGCTAATAAGATTTTGACCTTCACTGCTAATCTGCTTTATGGAACTCATATTAGTGACGAGGCGACAGCGTACAAAGCTTTTAGGTCTGAAGTGATTAAAAAAATACCTTTAAAATGCCAGCGTTTCGAATTTTGTCCGGAAGTGACGGCAAAAGTTGCTAAACGTGGCTATGAAATCGTTGATGTGCCAATTAGATATCATGGCCGATCGATCAAAGATGGCAAAAAAATAACCTGGCGTGACGGTATGCAAGCGATTTGGGTTTTAATAAAATATAGGTTTATTGATTAGTAAATTTTCAAAAGGAGGAGCATGAAAAAAGTACTCATTGTTTTATCTTTAATTGTTATAGTTGGGGCCGCTGGTTGGTTTTTATGGCGGTATTTTTCTGGCAATAACAATACATCGACCACCTCGACGGAAGTGGCTAAAACTGTTAGAAAAAATAAACCTTTTGTTTGGGGTGTAACTACTCGTGCCTTTGCTTTGGTACCAAATTTTCAGCCAAAAGTTTTTTCCGAGCAAATTTATAAAGCCAAAAAATTAAATCTCGATTATGTTCGGGTGACATGGGAGCCGGGTGGTGTACTTAATGGCAAAGAAGATCCACTAGCCGTCAATAATGCCATTATTAACGAGATTTTAGATACAGACATGCGTCCATATATAATGATTAACCAAAAAGGCGATATGACTCGTTCGGCTGATCCGTATACCGATGGTTATAATTTAGCTTATAGTATCGCCAAGGAAGAAGTTGGTAGAGTCGATTATTATCAATTAGAGAACGAGATCACAAGTTGGTCACTTAAAGGCGCGGAATTTTCAGGAGATAAAATCGATCATTATAATTTAGCTAAGGCCGAAAAGATCTGCCAATGGTTAAAAGGGGCGAGCGCCGGCGTAAAAGCAGGTGATCCTGCAGCTAAAACAGTTATTTCGGGGCAATGGACTCAATATGCCTTTTTGCAGATCATGGCTGAAAAACAGGTTATGTACGATATAATCGGCTGGGATTGGTTTTCTGACATGGGCCAAATGAAAGATAATAAATTAGCCGACGGAACTAATATTTTGGATAGGTTAAATTCTTTTAATAAACCAGTTATGCTGGTTGAAGTTGGTCAAAGACCGGATAAAGACGGTACCGAATTTAAAATGAATGAGGATAAACAAGCTCAGTTTATCGGCGATATGGCAGAGTTATAATTCAGGCTCGATAAAAGGATTTTTCGCATTTGAGCTAACTGATCTTCCTAATCACGCTAAGGGTGGCTACACTGACCGCTATGGGCTGATCCAAGCTGATGATGGTCCAAATGGCGTTGGTCAAATGGTGGCTAATAGAAAAGCCTACAGCGTTTTTCAAACGATTATTGCTAAATACTCAAAGTAGTAATAGATTAGACTCATGAAGTTATGGCAAAAGATTACTCTGGCTCTAATATTTGTAGCCTCTTTTGGCTTAATGATTTATTTGGCCAAAACCGACTCTATTACCGCTGATGAACCTGTTCATCTGTCTGCAGGTTATTTGCATATAGTTAAAGGTAGCTATAAATATAATACCGAGCATCCGCCTTTAATGAACGACTTTTCGGGAATATTTATTAAAGTTTTTGTAAATCCTAAGCTTCCGGAAGAGCCGCCAGGCGCTCTCGATCAGTATGATTACGGTTATAAATTTATCTACCAAATGGGAAATAGTGCCGAAAGGATAATTTTCTGGGGTCGTTTTCCAGTGATTTTGTTGTTTTTGGCAACGATGGCGATGGTTTTCCTCTGGTCAAAGAAACTTTGGGGGGCCAACGGAGCTTTGTTTTCAACCTTTTTGGCGGCAATTTGCCCCAACTTATTGGCGAACGGGCATTTGGCCACAACGGATGTAATCATCACTTTCAGTGCTTTGTTAAATTTGTATCTTCTTTGTAACTTTATTGAAGAATCTTCTTGGAAAAACGCCATTTATTTTGGACTGGCGACGGGTTTACTGTTGTTAAGCAAATTTTCAGGGCTCACTGTTTTACTGTTCGCTGCCTTGCTTTATTTCTTATTTATCTTTTTAAAAAAACAAAAACTGGATTGGGATAAAATATCAAAGCTTCTAGTAAGTATGGCGATTGCCTTTTTTATGGTTTGGTTGATCTATATTGTTTCCATGTGGTTTGATTGGCGCTGGTCCTTCTACCAATATAATCTGCACAACTTCTTCGGGCTCAGTTGGTTCAAAAACCTGGCCAAATGGTTTATTCTACCTCTAATGAAATTTTGGGACGGCTTTGGCATGGTGACCGATCACAATAAATACGGTCATTTGGCCTACCTAAATGGCAAATTTAGCCAAATGGGTTTTTGGGACTATTTTCCTTATGCTTTTTGGTACAAAACGCCCTTGGCTATTGTTGTAATTTTAGCTTTATCAGTAATTAAAAATCTAAGAAAAATAAATCACAAAAAGCATGCGGTTTTACTTTTAATCTTAGCGCCGTTATTCTATTTTCTTTTTAGCATGACGGGGCATATCGATATTGGGGTTAGACATATCTTGGTTATCTATCCATTCCTTTATATTCTTGCCGGCGGTTTGATTTTGACCAGAAATAAATCGCTTAAGGCTGTGATATTAATTTTAACGATTGCAGCTATTTTAACCAATCTTCTAACCTTTCCAGACTATCTTTCCTTTATGAACAAATCTGGCATTAAAGACGGGACTCTCCAGATATCAGATTCTAATTACGACTGGGGGCAAAATTTAAATCGTTTTTCAGAGGTTTTAAGCGAAAAAAATATTAACGAAGTTTATTTTGACTGTTACTCGTCCTGGCCGCTCTCAATTCAGGATATCAAAGTAAAATCTTTACCGGATAAACCTGTTAACGGCTTGATTGCCATGTGTGCGCAACAGTACTTCTTAAAGCTCCATAATGAAGAAGGTATTCCGTTTAAATGGTTTTTAAAAGAAACGCCAACTGGCCAATTTGAAACAATTTATTATTGGGACTATTTAACTACTGGACAAAATTAAAAAAATATGATAGAGTTTTGAGTTAAGACAAGCTTGATCGTCGCGGAAATTTTTTTGGAAATTATAGCCAAGCTAAAGCTTGTCGCGGAAATTTCTTAGAAAGAAATTATGGATAAACCTTATTTATCAATTATTTTGCCGGCCTTCAATGAAGAAAAAAGGCTGCTTGACACCTTAATTATCCTTAAGGCGTTTTTGGAGAAGCAAAAATACGATGGTGAAGTAATTATCGTTAACGATGGCTCAACAGATAATACTCGTAAAAAAGTTAACGAATTGATCAAGACCTGGCCAAATTTTAAAATTGTTTCTTATAAAAATAACCGCGGCAAGGGGTATGCGGTAAAAACCGGCATGTTGGCAGCCAAAGGACAGTGGCGCTTAATGATGGACTCTGACAATTCGACTGATATATCAGAAATTAAAAAATTACAGAAATATATAAAACAAAGTGAAATAATTGTTGGCTCGAGATACCTTAGAAAAGATTCAATTAAGACGGCCCAGCCACTATTTCGCCGTTTTATTTCTCGAGGGGGAAACTTACTGATTCGCTTATTTTTAGGAATAAAATCAAAAGATACTCAATGTGGTTTCAAGCTTTTCTCTGAAAAAGCAGTTCTCGATATCTTTCCAAAACAAACCATCGATCGCTGGGGTTTTGACATGGAATTACTAGTGATCGCCCGCAAAAATGGCTACAAGGTTAAAGAAGTGGCGGTTGACTGGTATAATGTTGAAAACTCTCGAGTGACAAATTTTATGACTTTTGCCACTTTGAACGACCTCTGGATAATTAAAAAAAACACTTGGGCAAAAAAGTACTAAAATAACGATTAGCATATTGACATTCCTCAGGTTAGATGCTATAGTTTTATGTCGCTAATTAAAGCGCAGACAATGGTTGAAAGGAGGCAGCGACGATGAAAACAGTTGGGCTAGTCGCATATTTGAACGTCTTAGATATGAGACCATCGACTAGACAGTGTGCTCGTGACGCCAAAGTAGTTTTTGGCCAAGCTTTTGGCCGGAACACTTACACAGACGCCGATTTAGGGAAAGTCAGAGCAATCTACGAGGCCAATGGTTGCGACGACTATCGGACAGTCGAGGCAATGAGATTGAGTTTCGATCCCGGAGAGCCTAATCGGCTTTTTGGTCAAAAAGCTCAGAAGATTGCCGCGCAGCTCATCCTGCCGATCGTTTGCCAGTGGGAAATTCTCTTTGGCCTCGATCGGTATTGGTTTTATGCCAATCGCCACCGAATAAATGGCATTTGGCCACCGGCCAAGGATCCCGAGAAGTACTTCACGTCTAAAAACGTGATTCAGTTAGGCAAGCAGTTCATCAAATCCGATGAATCCGTTTACCTGGTGGATCACGCGGGAATGACCAACCGGATTGTCCGGATGCTGGCGGTAGAAGGCATTGAGACAGCGGCGGTCTGGGACTCTGAAGTCTATGACAACGAGTCTATCCAACCGCACACTCGTAACCGAGCCGCTTGGCTCAAGCGTGAACAGTTGGTTCGAGTTCACCATCTGATTCACGGATGGGTCTGATCGGAGCTATTTATCCCCCTGTACATTATTGCAGGGGGATTTTTAATTTGAGAAAGATTAGTAAATAAGATATATTATGACTATAGTAAAACTAAAGTTTTGCGCGTAAATTCCTGAGGAAATTATGAAAGATTTTTTGCAAAGCAAAATGGTTCGTCAGTTTGTGAAATTTGGCGTTGTCGGCTTCTCTTCATTTATTGTTGATGCCGGGATCTATTTTGTTGAAACCCGGTATTTGGGTATTTATTATATAGTGGCCAAAGGCGTATCATTCCTGGTTTCAGTTATTAACTCCTACACCTGGAACCGTAGATGGACATTTAAATCGGCCAATGAGCAAAAGACTCAAGAGTTCGGAAAGTTTTTAATTGTTTCCACGGTCGGTTTCGGCTTAAATCTTTCAATTATGTATTTGACCGTTTCAGTTTTACGGATCTTTGATTTTTACGGGTTATTAATTGCAACTGCAGTCGTGATGGTTTGGAACTTTTCTGCCAATAAATTCTGGGTTTTTAAGGAAACAGTGGTAACAACATGAAAATTGGGATTGATGCCAGAATGTATCGTTCGGAGGTAGCGGGGATTGGGCGATACAGCCAAAACTTAATCAAGAATCTGTTACAGCTCGATTCAAAAAACGAGTATATTTTTTTTATGACGCAAAAAGATGCTGATGAATTTTTACTGACCAACGAAAGTAAAAATTCCAATGTTGAAGTAGTAATTACAGAGATTGAACATTATTCTTTAGCTGAGCAGCTTAAACTGCCAAAAATTTTCGAGGCAGAAAAACCGGATCTAATGCTTTTTTTAAATTTCAACCATCCAGTCAATTACAAAAAGAAATTTATCACTGTAATCCATGACCTGACGCTAATTAAGTTTCCCGATACCGCTAAGCGCACAAATGCGATTAAAAAAATGGCATTTAATTATGTAATTAAAAGTGCTTGTCAGAATGCGGCTAAGATTATCGCTATATCTGAAAACACAAAACGAGATATTGTGGATATTTTTCATATCGATCCGGCTAATGTAGAGGTCATTTATGAAGCTGCGGACGATAAATCTGTCTTGGAATGTAGGCAAGAAAATGTCGAGGAACTAAAGAAAAAGTATAAAATCAACGAGCAGGTCGTTTTGTATGTAGGACAGTACAGGCCGCATAAAAACTTGCCCACTTTGGTGGATGCGTTTGCCAAAGTGAAGTCGCAAATTCCGTCGAAGCTTGTTTTGGTTGGCAAAGTAGACCCGGAGCACCATCGACTTTTTGAAAGTATTGACAAGAGTGGAGTCAAAAATGATATTCTTTTGACGGGATTCGTCACAGACGAAGACCTGTCATGTTGGTATAAGTTGGCGACTGTTTTTGTCTTTCCGTCTCTTTACGAAGGGTTTGGTTTGCCAGGACTTGAAGCAATGCAAGCAGGGACACCGGTGGTAGCGGCAAACAACTCGGTTTTGCCGGAAATCTACAAAGACGCAGCTTTATATTTTGACCCCTTTAAAACAGAAGAGATAAGTGATAAAATAAAAAAGGTTTTAGAAGATGAAACCTTAAGGGCTGACTTGATTCGAAAAGGAAAAGTCGTCGCTCAAGGTTTTACTTGGCAAAAAACCGCAGAAAAAACATTAAAAATAATTAAACAGGTTTAAAGAGGCGACAGGTGCGATAGGGGCAACAGTAATACTGATGTTTCTATAGCTTCTAACGCTTCTGTAAACCTATTAACCTACCCGGAGGTCCCCATGTCTATCACGAATTATTCGTACCTTATTGCGTTTGCCTCTGCCGCCGTCGGTATCTTGTATGGTTTATTCTTAGTCTGGCAAGTTTTGAAGAAATCGCCGGGCAACAAAAAAATGCAGGAAATTGCAGCAGCAATTCAAGAAGGCGCGAAAGCTTATTTAAACCGTCAGTATAAGACGGTCGGCATCATTGCTGTCGTATTAGTTGTTATTCTTTATTTTCTTCTTGGTCTAAACACCGCTATCGGTTTCTTGGTCGGCGCAATATTTTCTTCGGCCGCTGGCTATATTGGTATGAATGTTGCTGTCCGCGCCAATGTTCGCACAGCTGAAGAAGCCCGCCATGGCTTGGCCCCAGCTTTGTCACTGGCTTTCCGTGGTGGCGCTGTTACAGGACTACTCGTTGTTGGCTTGGGCTTGCTCGGCGTAGCCGGACTTTATTATTTTACTCATGATGTTGGCGCTTTAATCGGTTTAGGTTTTGGCGGCTCGTTAATTTCAATCTTTGCTCGTTTGGGTGGTGGTATTTATACTAAAGCAGCCGATGTTGGTGCTGATTTAGTTGGAAAAGTTGAAGCTGGAATTCCAGAAGATGACCCGAGAAACCCAGCTGTTATTGCTGATAATGTTGGTGATAACGTTGGTGACTGTGCCGGTATGGCCGCTGATCTTTTTGAAACCTATGCCATCACTGCTGTTGCAGCCATGTTGCTTGCCTCATTACTCTTTACCTCGCCAGATGCGATTGTTTACCCATTAGTTTTAGGTGGCATTTCGATTATCGCTTCTGTTTTGGGAACGTTCTTTGTGAGACTCTCAGGTGAAAAAATCATGAACGCCATGTATAAAGGTTTAGCCGCGGCTGCGATTTTTTCTTCAATTGGTTTCTACTTTGCCACCAAACAGATTATGGGTGGTTTAGTTGAGAATCCGTTATCTTTATTCTACTGTTCCTTGATCGGTGTTGGTTTGACGGTTGCGATGGTAATTGTGACTGAATACTACACTTCAACCAAATATTCACCTGTTAAAAGTATTGCCAACGCTTCCGAAACTGGTCATGGCACAAATGTCATTCAAGGTTTGGCCGTTTCAATGAAAGCAACTGCTTGGCCAATTATCTTTATTTCCGTTGCTATTTTGGGTGCTTTCGAATTAGCCGGTTTGTTCGGCATTGCCATTGCCGCTTTTTCAATGCTTTCAATGACTGGCATCGTGGTAGCAATTGATGCATACGGTCCAATTACTGATAATGCTGGTGGTATTGCCGAGATGGCCGACTTGCCAGAGTCCGTTCGCAATGTGACTGATCCATTGGATGCTGTTGGTAATACAACTAAAGCTGTTACTAAAGGCTATGCTATTGCCTCGGCTGGATTAGCTGCCTTAGTTTTGTTTGCTTCTTACGTTCAGGATTATAAAAATACCCACGTTGGTAGTAACCTTGTGTTTGAATTGACTGATCCAAAAGTTTTAGTTGGTTTATTCCTTGGTGGATTGTTACCTTATATTTTCGCTTCACTTTCAATGGAAGCTGTTGGTAAAACCGCCGGTGCAGTTGTTAAAGAAGTACGCCGACAGTTTAAAGAAATCAAAGGCATTATGGAAGGCACAGCCAAGCCAGATTATTCCAAGACAGTTGATATTGTCACTTCCGCCGCTATTAAGCAGATGATTGTTCCAGCCTTGATCCCGGTTGTTACTCCGATCTTAGTTGGTTTCATTTTGGGCCCAGTCGCCTTGGGCGGATTATTGGTTGGCTCGATTATCACTGGTTTGTTTGTTGCTATTTCAATGACTTCCGGAGGTGGAGCTTGGGATAATGCTAAAAAATATATTGAAGAAGGTAATCTGGGCGGCAAAGGCTCGCGTGCTCATCAGGCAGCGGTTACCGGTGACACTGTTGGCGATCCATACAAAGATACTGCCGGCCCGGCCATTAATCCGATGATTAAGATTCTAAACATCGTAGCCTTGTTGATTGTAAAGTTCCTGAAATAATAATTGATAAATGTCTCGGGGATGGTCCTTCGTTTTCAACCGGGTTTCACTCAAATATCCCTACGACATTAGTATAGCTACATATGTCTAAACTAACTTGCAAAATTGGTGTGAAAACCGGGGACGAGATTGAGGTGGAAATTGAAGGCAGAAAAGTTAGTCTACCTGCCAGTTCTTTTCCTTCGTGCTTGAAAGAAAAGGATCAATGCCACCTATATTTGTATTCAAGCAGAAGTCCAGGGGTGGATGATAGGAATTTAGCTAAATCTTTATTAGAAGAAATATTGAACGGTAAGTAGAGGGGACATCAAGGTGGCTCAAAAAAAAGGCCAATTAGGGAAAGAGATCGACTCGCCGGCATTAGCAACGCCGAAAACGTTGCGGGCAGGCTTTGTTAAATTAAGTCAAAACAAGAACCTAATGAAATTAGGTTTGGCAATTGGCTTAGCTCTAATTTTTGTTGGTCTTTTTATTTTTATATTTAATTTGACATACCAGAATAGGATTATGCCAAAAACATATTTTGGCGATGTGAATTTGGGCGGCAAGACTAAGGCTGAGGCATCTGTCATTTTGCAAAGCAAAATTGCCAATGTTGGCCACTCAGAAGTTCAATTAAACTACTTAGACCAAAATTGGAAAATCAATTCCAATGATTTTAATGTTAACTATAATGTTAACTCTTCAGTTGATGAAGCTTGGCGGATCGGTCGAGAAGGCAGTTTCAATCAGATTATTAAGGAACAACTCAGAGCTTTGTTTTTAGGTAATCGGGAGAGTATTGTTTTTAATTACGATCGAACAAAGCTGAATTCACAAATTTTGGAAATTACTAATAAAATTGATGTGCCAGAAAGAGATGCCACTATTGAGATAAAAGATCTAAATCCAATAGTAGTCGAAGAGAAATCCGGCAAGAAGAGTGACTTCGGTAAAGTAGTTAACGACGTTCTAAATTCTTTCGGTTACTTAAAAGAAAAATCAACTTTTCAAATTTCTGTTGTTGACATTCAGCCTAAAGTAAAAAAAGCCGCTGCCGAAGCTTTGATTGGCGAAGTTCGCCAATCATTGGTCACATCTGTTATTTTGAAAACGGAAAAGCAAAATTTTGAGTTGAAACCTGAAAACTTTGCTGGTTGGTTGAAATTTACGGGTCAAGTGAAACAAGGGAATGTCTTAACGGATAAAATCGATCTAAAAAGTACAGGTAGCAATAACGATCAAAATTGGATACTTGTAATGACTACCGATCAAAGTAAGATAAATCAATATCTTGATTCAATTGCTGGCGGCATAAATCAAGAAGCTAAAGATGCTAAATTCCAAGTTCAAGATGGCAAGGTAACCGCATTCCAAAATTCTCAAACAGGTTATGAATTAGATAAAGCAAAGTCTTTTCAGATGATTACTCAGGCGATCCTAGGACAAGCCAAAACAGTTAGCTTACCGGTAAAAACAACTCAGCCCAAGGTTACCTCTGATTCAGCCGAGCAAATGGGATTAAGCGAATTAGTAGGGGAAGGCAAAACTTCTTGGAAGGGTTCACCATCAAATAGAATTCATAACTTAACGCTTGGTTCGCAAAAAATTTCCGGAACAATCATCCAGCCTGGTCAGGAATTTTCGACGATTAAAACTATAGGAGTGATTGACGGTTCAACCGGGTTTTTACCAGAGCTTGTGATAAAAAACAGCACTCAGGTTGCGCCGGAATATGGCGGCGGCTTATGTCAAGTTTCCACCACTTTATTTCGGGCCGCCTTAAATTCAGGTCTAAAAATCACTCAAAGAACAAATCATTCTTTTCGTGTAAGTTATTATGAGCCGCCTGTTGGAATGGACGCGACAATTTATGACCCAGCCCCAGACTTTAGATTTGTAAATAATATGAGTACGCCGATTTTGATTTGGGCGATTGCCGGTCAAAATACTTTGGAATTTCAAATTTACGGCACAAAAGACGGACGAACAGCAGAAATAAGTACTCCATGGGTTGGAAACTACACCACGCCAGGCGGCGCCGTTTATAGCTTTTCTGCAACGATGGCACCAGGTGCGGTTCGACAAGTTGAGAAAGCAATCAACGGTTGCACCGCCAGTTTCACATATAAAGTTACCGCTGCTGACGGCAAAGTTTTAGAGAACGAAACTTTTACTAGTAAATATGTCCCAGTGCCAAATACATTTTTGTATGGCGAAGGATATACGCCGCCGAGCGAATAAGATCAAAAAAGCACTAATGTAAAATTGCCAATCTAACCTGTTAATGGCTTGACTTTTTGGTCTTTTTGTGTTATACTTTCTTGTTGGACAATCGGAAGCCCAAAAGGCAGATTGCAAAGAACTTTGACAACTCATGCCCAATTTAACAGGTTAAATATGGTACGATTGGTCTTAAAAAATGCCAAAATGGCGTTTTTGCGAGGCTAAACAGGTATGACCAGGTTTATATCTTAACAGGTGTAACTGGTGGTTAAATTGGCAATTATTGTAATAAGTTTTTTATCATATATTTTAGATTTAGCGCAGTATGTGTCGAGCATTTACTTTGGTAAATGTTTGGCCACGCCGTGCTAAGCAGGGCAAAATCTTCGAATCGGTTCGATGGCATTGATCTATCAAAATGCAACTGACCCAGTGTGGCAGTTAAAGTCGGATCGGAGGGAAGAAATGAAAAAAAATAACTTAGTGCTGTCTCTACACAGCACAACATCTCCGGCGGCAGGGGATCTCTATCCTCGGGTTACCTTTAAGGTGGCTGAGGGAGAGTTTGTGACGGCTAGAATGATAAACGACCATCTTTTTGTAAAAATCGATGGTAACAGTATCAGCATGGACGACGTGGTCAGGAACAAGCGTCTGATAATCGAGGCGCTTAGAAAAGAAGCCCTGCGAAAGCAGGACGAGCGGACGTATGTCTGCATCTCCTCCCGACCAGAAAAAGGTTGGGAGGGTTGGAAAAAACAGGGCTACTGCCCTGTTCCTGAGTAGCAGGGTTTAAATAGGCGGCCGTGGGTCTTTTGACCCACGGCCTCGTCCCGAAGCTTGTGACGAAAATCGTAAGTTTCGGCGATGAAAGTCGCAATTTGTACCTTAATGCCTTTTTGGCTTTTGTACCAGATTTCTCAATGCCGTTCTGGCATTCCCGCAGCTTTAGATGAGGCAGGGATTAGGAGGAAGAAATGTTCGGACGAAACAAGAAGAAGCCTGAGCAGCAGCTCGTCGAAGAGCTACAAAAGAAGCTCTCCGGTACTCATATTCCGGGCGTCGAGAACGGACTGCAGGGGAATTTCCTCAAAGCAGCAATCGCCAGCGGGGCAATCAGTGTTCCTGGCTGGGTTATCGACAGCAAAGGTGATCTGGAAAAGGTTTGATGCCCTGAAAAGGGTAAATAAACTATTAAAAGAAGCCCGTTTGGTTTTAACCAGCGGGCTTTTTGCTATCCAAAAAAGACTGCTTCGCTTTGCTCGCAATGACAAAACAATTTTTACTTTAGAGCATTTTTTCAAAAACTCAACAAAAAGAGGGTGAGGCTTAAGAGGACGAGAAAGAAATTCTGGATGAAATTGGGTTGCAATGAAAAAGGGATGATTCTTTAGATAATCTCGACTAATAAATCATCAGGGGAAGTACCAGCGATAACTAAACCTTTATCAGTTAAGAGATCACGATATTCATTATTAAATTCATAGCGGTGGCGATGACGCTCGGAAATATTCTTTTCTCCGTATGCTTTGGCGGTTTTTGTATTATCTATTATTTTGCAAGGATATGCACCAAGTCTCATGGTGCCGCCGAGCGAATAAAATTTTTACAAATTTTGATTCAATGACCTACCAAATAGGTCTTTTTATGGTTGACAAAAAAGCAAGAATGTATTAGAATATGCAGTTGCTTGAAAAAATTAAGCAATCACAAGATAGGAGGAGGAAACTATGGGAAAAGATGAGCCTATTGGTTTGTTTATGTTTGAGTTTAGCGATGATGCCGTTGGCCCTGAGCTTGCAAAACTATTGAAGATGCCTCAAGATCAGCAGCCATATATTATGGTCTATGTGCCAGCAGAGCGAACTCAATACGAAGGTATAAAGGCAGATACGAGAAGATCTTCAGTAGTCCGAGAAGGCCGAAAGATAACTTTGGCCACAATGTATTCTGAAGACTCGGCGGGCCCTACCTTCTGCTGGTATGCTAGCGGAGAAAAGCCCTGTACTGGTCAGACGCAGCCCATCATAACTAAGTTTCATCGTTTCTAGCGAACCCTCGACTTAAAAGGCCCGTTTGGTTTTAACCAGCGGGCTTTTTGCTATCCAAAAAAAGATTGCTTCGCTTTGCTCGCAATGGCAAAACAATTTTTACTTTAAAGCACTTTTGACGAACTCGTAAAAGAGAGGATGGGGTTTTAGAGGTCTGGATTTAAATTCTGGGTGAAACTGGGTTGCAATGAAAAAGGGATGATCTTTTAGCTCTATAATCTCGACTAATAAATCATCGGGCGAAGTGCCTGAAATTACTAGGCCTTTTTTAGTTAAGATCTCGCGATATTCATTATTAAATTCATAGCGGTGGCGGTGACGCTCGGAAATATTTTTTTCTCCGTATGCTTTGGCAGTTTTTGTATTATCTATTATTTTACAAGGATATGCGCCAAGTCTCATGGTGCCGCCGTAGTCGTTTTTGAGCATCTTTTTTTCTTGGTCCGGCATGATATGAATAACCGGATGAGATGTTTTTGGATTAACTTCAGTAGTGTTAGCGTCTTTCAAACCTGCCACGTGTCTGGCGAACTCAATTGTTGCTAGTTGCATGCCATAGCACAGCCCTAAAAACGGTTTTTTATGCTCACGTGCATATTTTATAGCGCTAATTTTCCCTTCAATTCCGCGGCTTCCAAAGCCTCCTGGCACTAAAATCCCATCGTACTCTTTAAATTTTGCAGCGATCTTTTTTGGCGGAAGATTTTCTAATTCTTCGGAATCGATCCAATCAACTTCAGTTTTGACCCCTTGCCAAATTCCGGCGATTTTCAGACTTTCGGTAACTGAAAAATAAGTGTCTTTCAGCCCCATATATTTAGCGATCAAAGCAATTTTTACGGTCTTCTTTTTATCTATCTCGATTTTTTTAATAAATTCATTCCATTTTGTTCTGCTACCATTTTTTATTTTAAGTTTTAGTTTGGCGGCGACAATCTTATCGGCATTAAATTTCTGTAGAATTTGAGGAACTTTGTAAATCGAATCAACTGTTTCTAAAGGAATAATTGATTCAACATCGATTCCAGTGAATAAGGCAATCTTTTTAATCATCGATTTTTCGACCGGATGATCGGCACGGGCGATTAAAATATCCGGTTGGATGCCAAGCCCTGAAAGATCGTGAACACTGTTTTGAATTGGTTTAGACTTTAATTCTTCCGAGGCGCCTAAATAAGGTAAAAACCCAACGTGAACATAAAGGACGTTGTTTTGACCGACATCGTGTCGCATCTGGCGGATAGCTTCAACGAAATGCATACCTTCGTAATCGCCAATCGTGCCGCCGATTTCCGTGATTAAAATATCGCACTTACTTTCCTTAGCAGCTCGAGTGATGCGGAGTTTCACTTCATCGGTGACATGAGGAATCACTTGAATGTCTTGGCCTAAATATTTGCCAGCTCGTTCGTTTTCCAAAATAGCTTTGTAGATTTGACCGGTCATAACTGAAGAGGTTCTATTTAGTGAGGTATCGATAAATCTTTCGTAATGACCTAGATCAAGATCGGTTTCAGCGCCGTCATCCAAAACAAAAACTTCACCATGCTTATTGGGATTTATGGTCCCGGCATCGACATTTAAGTACTGATCAAATTTTTGCATCCAAACATTGAATCCCTGAGAGACCAAAAGATTACCGATAGAGGCGGCTGTTACCCCCTTGCCGAGTCCGGAGAGAACGCCTCCGGTGACAAAGATATATTTGGTCATTGTTATCTTCAACTTAGCAATGGTATTTTCATTTGTCAAATTTGACGAACTTAAAATATTAGGTTTAAGATCTTGGTAAGGGGGTGTAGACATGTTGATTGCGACTCAACCCGAGAAAACTTTGGCCTTCCTCGAATGTGTTGAAGGAGATGAAAACACTAATTCCGGTCCAGGAATTTATTGCGGGTTGGACGAAGAGACGTATGACGAAATCAAGAAGTTAGCCTTATCAAATTGTGGCCTGATTCCTTCCCGCAACCTATTTATCGCCGTGATTGATGACTGTGCTTTTGGTTTTCTAATAGATATCCGGGCCGACGGGAAAGTGATCATGATTAATGATACATTTGAGTTGCCGCCTGAATCTTTCGATGAGGTAATGAAACGAGGTTATTTCAAGACAATATATCTAGGGCAAGAAGCGCGTATTCATGGAGATAATATCGACCTGCAGAGCTCGATGTGTTTTGAAATAGACGGGATGATGTCAGACAAAGATGATTATTTTCTGGCCATTACAGCTGCCAACAACTACCTGACCGAGTTTGGCGTTTAATAACCGCTTGACAGATCTTGACACTGATGAGCGAAAAATCTATATTCGATTTGTCGGATCATTTCCGATGTCGGCAATCGAGTGCCGAAATTATCACTTGTCCGAGCTGGTCGCGGGAGGTTTACGGATGTATTTCGTTGCTTCAGAGTCGCTCACCCCGTTCCACCTGCTCGCTCTATCGGGCTTCTACGGTCTTAGCCTGGTAGGGTTCGTCTGGACGACCGGCCATGTTGCCTTGGCTCCCGGCTTTCAAGCGGAGCAAGTTGCAAACTTGGCTGATCGTTTCAACCTGATGGGGATTGATAGGCCCGCCTCGTCAGGTGTTCTACCCTTTGGGGTCGGTCGAACCGAATACGTAACTCAGAAAAAGGTTTGGACTGACTCAAAGTATCGTCTTAGCCTGTAACAGGGATGATCCGACCTGTACAGGCCAATCAATGCAATAACTGTATTACAATCGGATCTTCATCCTCAATTTTTAAGCACTTCGAGCGCACGGAGTAAAAAAACGCGTAAGTCGTCCCGATTGCTTAGAACTTGAGAGACAGCCGGCGGATTTTCGTCGGCTTTTTCATATTTGTAAAATGATTCTCATGGAAGTAAAATGAAACTATAGCCAAGAAAGAAAATTTTTGGTGAATTTTGAGCTTGTTGCGGAATTTTCTTAAAATATTGAAAGGAAAAAAATGCAAGAAATTAATGCCGGAATTTTTAAGGCATATGATATTAGAGGGATTTACCCGTCGGAAATAAACGAGGATTTGATCTACAAAATCGGCCAAGCCTATGTCAAAGTAGTCCAGCCTAACGGCAAAATTGCGGTTGGTCATGATGTTCGTCTTTCGTCTGAAAAACTATCCGAAAGTTTGATTAAAAGTTTAACTGATGCGGGGATAGATGTTGTTGATGTTGGCTTAATCTCAACCGAAATGCTTTACTACGCTGTCGGCAATTTCGGTTATCAGGGTGGCTTACAAGTAACGGCCTCGCATAACCCGGCTGAATACAATGGTTTAAAAATGGTTCGAGAAGAAGCAAAGCCAATATCTTCTGATACCGGTATTTACGAGATGCGAGATTTGATCATCGCTGGCAAAGAGAAAGTGGACAGTGATACGAAGGGTTCAGTCGAAAAGAAAGATATAATGGTCGACTTTGCTCAATTTGTTTTAAAGTATGTTGATATTTCCGCTATTAAACCATTAAAGCTTGTTTATAATCCGAATTTTGGTTTAGAGGGAGAAGTGCTAAAAAAAGTTATTGAAGCCGGTAATCTTCCGCTTGAAATAGTCGGCTTAAATAATACTCCAGATGGTAATTTTCCAAAGGGCCGGCCAGATCCGTTCCGACCGGAAAATCGACCTGAATTTGTTGAACTTGTTAAATCATCGAATGCTGATCTTGGGGTAGCATGGGATGCGGATGCTGACCGAGTTTTCTTTTGCACAAAATCCGGAAATTTTCTCGAGCCTTATTACTTGAACGCTTTGCTAATCAAATTACAACTAGAGAAAAAACCTGGCTCCACAATTGTTTACGATCCGCGCTTTACTTGGGCAATAATTGATTCAGCAAAAGAAAACGGGGGGAACGCAGTTGTTTCACGGGTGGGTCATTCGTTTATTAAAGAAAAAATGCGTGAAGTAGACGGCATTTTTTGCGGCGAGTCTTCGGGACACACCTATTTTAAGGACTTTTGGTATGCAGATTCCGGTATTATCCCACTACTTTTAGTTCTTGAATTGGTTTCAAAAAAAGGCGACTTAGATGCGCTTTTGAAACCATATTTTGATAAATACTTTATGCCAGGAGAAATTAACACCGAAGTAAATGATGCTCAGGCAAAAATCAAAGAAATTAAAGAAAAATATGCCGACGGCAAACAAGACGAGTTAGATGGCATCTCGATAGAGTACCCAGATTGGCGATTCAATGTTCGTTCGTCAAACACAGAACCGCTTTTACGATTGTGTTTAGAGGCAAAATCCAAAGAATTGATGGAAGAAAAAAAGGACGAAGTGCTAGGAATAATTCGAGGATAATTAAAAAAACCGCAGTTAAGCGGTTTTGTGAAGGATTCGGTTTAGAAAGCTATTAGCTGAATCGATAAAAATCGAAACGATGATGAAAGCCAGACATAAAAAGGCAGTCCAATAAGAAATGTCCGCGTCTTTTTTCATCCTGTTCTCCTTATGCGTCCAGCATTTCCAGGCCAAGATCAGCTTGATCTAAGGCGAATTTTTTGACGCCATCGCATATCAAAACAACGACGGCAATCGCGGCTAACATTAAAAATACCTTTTTCATACGATCGTCTCCTTTGTGTTGATCTAGGTACATTTTAAAGTCTTATGGTTGAGTTGTCAATTGATAACGGGCAACGGGCAACCCTTATCAAGCGTAACTTCTGAAACCACAATGGAGTGAATTTCATCACTGCAGTAATAATTATTGTCAGTTGTTAGCTTAGCAAAGAGGGCTATTTTTTGGTCTTTGGCGACAAATTGTAAGGTTGATTTCTGGTTGGCCAAATCGCTTAAGATTCCTTGGTCTGGCTTCCAGCCAGTGTAAGAATCTTTATTATCGCTATAATAGGTTTCGGCCATTGCCCTCAATTGGTGCACGTCAGATTTGATTTTAACATCCTTGGCTTTGTCTTTTGCTCCGCCAAGTGAAGCGGTTACCATTACAGATAAAATACCGATTATAATCATTACCCCTATGATCGATCCAATGATAATCAAGACAACGGCCGTAGAACTCGTAGGCTTTTTCACCGGAGGGGTACTAATTGGCTGTTGGGTTAGTATTTGATCAGTTTGATTGTTCATTTAATCTCTTATTTGGTAATTGGACAGAGTGATTGGAGAGTAGTTTGGTCCACTTCGATGATTGCATCTCTTTTAACGCAATAATAATTTTTTGCTTTGGGAAGTAAAGCGGTGATAGTGAATTGTTGATCGGTAATCTCGGATTGGATCTCCGAGCCTTGGCTCTTTACATCTGCAATTAGACCTTGATCCGGTGTCCAATCTTTGTAAGAATTTGTATGTTCATCGTAATATTTCTCTGCAGAAACTTTCATCTCTTGAAGATCAGCCCGAATTTTAGCGTCCTTAGCTTTTGCCTTATTGTTATATGAGCTATAAACTAAACCACCACCGACAGCTATGATCAAGATAACCAACAAAATAATGATAACTTTAGTTAGTTTTGTTTTATCAATAAGCGGTTTGGCTGGGATTTGCTGGGCTGGAACTGGCTCATTAACCAAAACTGACTCCACTGGTGCCGGGGCGGAAGCTGGTTGCTGTTCTGGTTGATTAAAATTTGCAGGATTATTCAAAATCCCTCCTTAATAAATTTTGATTAGATTTAGTGAAGGACTAATCGATAAACACTTGTATTATAGATGGAAAATCCAAGCGACTCATAAAGGCGATGAGCCTCTTCCCTTGATGGGTTTGAGGTAAGATCGATTTTCATTGCCTCAGCTTTTTTAGCATCTTCGATGGCAGCATTACAAAGACTAGTGCCAAGCCCTTTTCTTCGATGATTTTCATCAATAATTACATCTTCTATGCGTGAGCAAAGGCCTACAGGAATTCGATAAAAAATCAGAGTTAGCATACCGATTATTTGTTGGGAACTTTCTTCCCTTGCAATAAATAAATTTGTAGTTGGGGATTTAATAATTTTTTCAAATTCAGCATAACTTGGCAATTTTACCGTAGGTAATAATTGGGGCAATAAGTTCATGCAATCATGATAATCTTTTTTATTTAGACTCTTTAGTTGTTCGATTTTAATATCATTCATAATAAATATTAAATTATAAAACCCATTTCTTAACCTCTAAAGCATGGCTTTCGCGAAAGGTAGTAATTTGTTTACACCTTTCTGCAAAAATTTCTTTTTAGACTGCTTTTTCTTCACCCTTTAAAATTTGCATTGCCTTGAGAAAGGCCTCTTGGGACTTAAGAAGGTCTTTTCGTTGATCTAAAATACCCTTGAAAGTCACAGAAATATTTGGATTATCGCTGTATTTTTCGACACTTTTTTCTAACGTGGCGATTTCTTTTTGTACCTCGATAATTTTTGCGGAGGCCTCATTTAATTTTTCATCTAAGCAACCGGGGTTTTGTATTTCTGCGTTTTGATAATATTTTACGAGAATTCCTAGCAAACTGACTCGATCAGTCGCAAGCCCTTCTTCATAAGGAGACGTGAGCAATATTTCTAGAGCTTTTCGGCCTTTGGAATCGAGAGATTCTGCAATGGCTTCGTTTTGTTTTTGTAGGCGAACGCCCTGAATTTCAAAATCTTCACTTTCAACCACGATCGGTTTTTGGTCTTGTTCTGATTCTTGAGATTGATCATTTTGTTCTAATGACATTATACTCCTTGTTAAATTATAAGACCCATTTTTTCTTTAACTTCTTTCAATGTTTCCTGGGCGATTGGACGAAGTTTGGCAGCACCATCGGTGAAGATCTTTTTAACTTCTTCATCTGTTACTCCGGCGCGGCGTTTTTGAAATGGTTCAAGTTCATTTATGATGGCTTCGGCCAGAGCAGGTTTAAATTCTGAATATTTAATGGTCTTAGCTTTTCTTTGTTCCATGAATTTGTCGGCTTCTCCTTGGCCGGCAAATTCGCCATAGAGATTAATCAAGTTGATAGTTGATTGCGAAATATCATCGGATTGTCCGTCGTCGGTAACAGCGGACGATATCTTTTTGCGAATAACATCCGGTTCATCGGTCATAGCGATATAGGTTGAAGGGGAGTCGGATTTACTCATTTTACCTGACCCCGAAAGACTCATAACTCGCTTGGCTTCAGTTAATAGTGGTTTTGGTTCAGGGAAAGTATCGCCAAACTTAGAGTTAAATCGTCGGACTAAATCGCGAGTCAGCTCGACATGCTGGACCTGATCTTCACCAACTGGAACGCCTTCAGCTTTGTAGATCATAATGTCGGCGGCCATGAGGACAGGATAATCGAATAAGCCGGCACGCTCCTCGTGTTTAGCAGTTTTATCTTTGTATTGGGTCATCCGCGAAAGTTCACCCATAGTGGTAATTGTATTTAATAACCAAGCAAGTTCGGTGTGTTCGGGAATGTCGGATTGAAGAAATAAAGTCGATTTATTAGGATCAACGCCGGAGGCTAAAATATCTTTGGCAGCATTAATAATTCGTTGCGGCATTTCGTCTTTTGGATAATCAACTGTAATGGCGTGATAATCAACGACGCAAAAAATGGCTTCGTTTTCGCCAGCTGGCGAATTCTGTAAATTGGCCCAATTTTTCATAGCGCCCAAATAGTTACCTAAATGAACGACGCCAGATGGCTGAATGCCCGAAAATATTTTCATCGCAAACTCCTAGGTTTAAATTGACAAGCTCAATCCTATTCTATCAATTCCAATAATATGATACAAGATAGATATGAAAGTATTTGAAAAAGAATATTTAAGACGCGCGAAAGTGGTGGCCTATTGGTTACAGCTGGCGCCTTTTGTTCGGATGGTTGGTCTAAATGGATCACTCTCAAGAGGTGAAGCCAAGGTAACTTCCGACATCGACTTTTTAATTATTGCGCAAAAACATCGCATTTGGATTTGTCGTTTTTTTGTGACTTTAATTACCGAGCTTTCAGGATATAGAAGGCAAGGGGAGAAAGTGGCGGGAATGATTTGCTTGAACAGATACCAGACAACGGATTATTTAGACGTTAAACCCCACAACGAATATCACGCCAGAGTTTTTTCCCAGCTAATCCCGTTAACCGATATTGATAATACATATAGTAAATATTTGAAAAAGAATGATTGGATGAAAAAAGAAAATTTTCCGGTTGTTGAAAATAGATCACTTGTATCTGAAAGTAGGATCATGCCATCTATTCGAGCCTTAGGAGAAAAAATATTATCTGGAAGTTTTGGAGATAATTTAGAGAAGATATTGGGGAAAATTCAGAAGAAAAGAATCTTAACCGACAAAAGAACATTGGAATCGCCCAAAGGACGAATCAGAGTTTCAGACAAGGAACTCTGTTTTCACCCAATAAAAGAATAATAACCGCAAAAACCTTGACAAAATACCCTGATAGGATAGAATATAAGGTGCTGGGAGGGAAGTCTATCCCCCTTGGCTTTTCTTCCCAGCACTTATAAAAAACTTCAAGGATGGAGTTTTTTTGAACTAAAATAAATAAATTAAAAGAAAGGACACAAAGTGAAACTCAAACCGCTTGCAGACAGAGTGGTGTTAAAGCCAATTGAAGAACTATCGAAAACAAAGTCTGGATTGTTTATTCCAGACACCGCCAAAGAGAAATCTCACCAAGGTGAAGTTTTATCTGTCGGTCCAGGTAGAATCGAAGACGGCAAGTTGATGGAAATGAATGTTAAAGCTGGCGACAAAGTTTTGTACAAAGAATACGCTGGTGACGAATTTAAGCTTGACGGCGAAACGGTAATAATTTTGTCAGAAAAAGATATACTCGGCGTTATAGGATAACGTCTAACTAAAAAGTCCGTGTAGTCCTTAAGGTAAAACTTTACAGACTTGATAGACTTAAAAACTTTTAACTAGAAAACGGAGTTTTCATGGCTAAGCAAATCAAATTTTCAATCGAAGCAAGAGAGGGTTTAAAAAGAGGCATTAATATTTTGGCCGATACTGTTAAGGTAACGCTTGGTCCAAAAGGCCGCAACGTGATTTTGGACAAAGGATACGGCGGGCCGACAATTACCAATGATGGTGTATCGATTGCCAAAGAAATTGATCTTGAAGATAAATTCGAAAATATGGGTGCACAGTTAATTAAACAGGTTGCAGAAAAAACTGCCGACGTCGCAGGAGATGGTACGACCACAGCCACATTGCTGGCGCAAATCATGATTAACGAAGGATTAAAAAATGTCGCAGCAGGCGCTGATCCTTTACAAATCAGAATCGGTATAGAAAAAGGTGTGGAAGCAGTTGTTAAGTCGATCAGTTCACAATCGAAACCGTTGCAAGGCAAAGCGGAAATTGCTCAAGTTGCTTCGATTTCAGCCGGCGATCCAGAAGTCGGTGAGATGATCGCCGACGCAATGGACAAAGTCGGTCGTGATGGTGTCATTACCATCGAAGAATCTCAAACGATGGAAACGACTAACGAAATTGTTGAAGGTATGCAATTTGATAATGGCTATGTTTCGGCTTACATGATGACCGATACCGCCAGAATGGAAGCAGTTTTGGAAAGCCCATCAATTTTGATTACCGATAAAAAGATTTCGGCCATTGCCGAAATCATGCCAATTTTGGAAAACTTAGCTCAAAGCGGAAAAAAAGAAATAGTCATCATCGCTGAAGGTGTTGAAGGCGAAGCCTTGGCAACTTTAATCTTAAATAAGCTTCGTGGCACGATCAACGCTTTAGCAGTAAAGGCCCCAGGCTTTGGGGATACTCGCAAAGCTTATTTGGAAGATATTGCAGTTTTAACTGGTGGCCAAGTGATTTCCGAAGATCGCGGTATGAAGTTAGAAGAAACTACTTTAGACATGTTGGGGGAAGCCCGAAAAGTGACTTCAGACAAAGATAAAACTACGATTATTGAAGGAAAGGGCACAGCCAGCAAGATTAAAGAAAGAGTTAAGCAGATCAAAGCCGAGATAGAAAAAATCACTTCAGAATACGACAAGAAAAAGCTTGAAGAGCGTTTGGCAAAGCTAGCCGGCGGTGTCGGTGTGATTAAAGTTGGCGCTGCAACTGAAGTTGAAATGAAAGAGAAAAAAGATAAATTGGATGATGCGGTCCATGCAACTCGGGCTGCAGTCGAAGAGGGAATTGTCGCTGGCGGCGGCGTGGCTTTGGTTGATTCGATCAAAGCATTAGACAATGTTACTGTGATCGGTGACGAAAAAATCGGTATTGAGATTTTACGCCGAGCAATGGAAGAACCAATGCGACAGATTGCTATAAATGCCGGAAAAGAAGGCGCAGTTATTATTGAGAAAGTGCGCGAAATGGACAAAGGCATTGGTTACAATGCGGCTAAAGACGAATATGAAGATATGATTAAGGCCGGGATTATTGATCCGGCCAAGGTAACGCGAACTGCTTTGCAAAATGCAGCTTCAGTTGCTTCCTCGGTTCTCACGACTGAAGCGGCTATTACTGATTTACCGGAAAAGAAAGCGGAAATGCCCGATATGTCAGGAATGGGTGGCGGCATGGGTATGCCAGGAATGATGTAGTCTATAAAAGATAAGTGAAAAAAACGGCCTAAATGCCATGCTTAACCTGGCGGGCCGTTTTTTTGTATGAAAAAACCCGCCGGAGCGGGTTAGATTGATTGTTCGATTAGCGCGATTTGTGGTTCAGGGTTCACATTAACACCGGGAAAATGTCGGTTGCAGACATCTTGTGGTAATTTCTTGCCAATAATTTTTGCGATGGCAAAACCAGGCTTATCGGCAGATGAGAAGTAAATCACATGGCTGGCTCCTAGTGATTTACTCAGCGAATCTGAGCATTTGATAATGCGAGAAGCTTTCATAGCCGGATGAGATATATTGTCTGGACCAAATGTAACATAACTCATGATGGCCGAAAGCCTAACCCAGTGGCCATACGCAACTTTAGGCGTCATGCCCAGCAAAACTCTGGTAGCACATCTCTGACACACTAGATCAACTGTCCCATTTTCATTTCGGACAATGTATAGCCTGCCTCCGCAACTGAGTTCGCCGGCATGAGCTATACGATCAAGCGACTCTTTAACTCCAAGTCCGCTGATTCCATTCGAGATGATTATATTTCCAATATGAATAGCAAAAATGGTTGAATCTCCTTGCCCAGGAGAGCGAAGGTTAAGTCCAATAACTGGAACATCGATTCTAGGTGAGAACTGCGACATTATGGTCCTCCGTTGTACAAGGTGCGTTAGTGCGATTATATGGTAAGAAATGGTTTTAGTCAAGTAAAAACCCGCTAATAATAACAGCGGGTCATGAAAGTTTGATGCTGACAACTTGATAGCCGGCATTTCTAATTTCTTTCAGATAATAATCTTTGGTCCGTAGCGCTTGACAAAAAGTTTCTGCGTCATTGAACATTGAGGCAAGGATAGCCGTACGGCTCCTGAGAAAATCCTCAAAATTCAGGGTCTCGGGCGGATCATAAATCGAGATGAAAGAAGCAGTTTTTACTGGAACATAGGTCTTGGCAAAAATCACTTCGATTTCTTGATGACTGCACTCCACTTTGATTAAAACAGAATCACGTGTATCAAGGATAGTCGTATGCATGCCTTGGGTCTTCTTGTGCCAACAGATGATATCACGAATTATGCTTTTACTTGTTACAAGTGTAGTGTCGAGGGTTTTTAGATGTTTCAGATAAATATCAAATCCAGACTGATTTTTAGCCGGCATAAAAAACACCCGATATGAATGCCAGTCATTGTAATTCATAAGGTGCACCTCCTTGTCAGTTTCCAAATAGAGCCTAACACAGCCGGCTTTAAAGTCAATTATTCTAGAGCGTTGACTCGGTATAAATTAAGCTAAATTCATTAATTTTAGTTTGCCGTTTTCCACGACATGGCCTTCAATCTCGAGCAATTTTTCTTTTTCTTTAGGCCCTTTAGCATAGTCACCTATATGACCGTCGGCACGAACCACGCGATGACAAGGAATTGGAATACCTGAAATTCCAGGTAATTGATTACCTTGGTTCCTAAAATTACGATTTAAAATACTGCCGACAGCGCGATAGGCTCTAGGTGAGCCGGCTTTTTCGGCGACTTTTGAATAGGTCATTAACTTGCCCTTGGGGATTTGGGCAACAATATTTATAACATCGATTGAGAATTTGGAGTGCGCTTTAAGCGGTGGCATTTTGGACTCCTGTAGGAATAATAGCCGAATCGTCTGTAAAAATTACTTCTTTCTCGATTCTTACAACCTTATCAGCTGGTAAGACTCTTTCTAATCCTGAAATTAAATCTTTTAGGTAATACTTTGCAATTACACTTAATTCTGTGTCGATAAGCAAATCTTGAACAATACCTAATCTTTTCCCAGATTCAGTTCTGGCAGACATGCCGATTAAACGTATTTTATTCTTTATTATTTCGTTTATTCTAACAATTTCTGAAGCCGGAACGAGATTTTCTAAGCTTTCGGTGACGATGCCGTTCGGATCCCATTCCAAAATATCGATAAAGGAAAGAGCTAAGGTTGGCCCAAGGAGGCCTTCCATTTTTACCAATAATCCTAATAAATTGCCATTATTAGGATCAAAAACAAGGTCACGGACTTCGCCAACTTTTGCTTCTGCGTCCATGGCAGCGATTGGTAAACCAATAATTTTTTTTGCTTCGATAAACATTCGATAATTTATTTTTAGTGAAATTTTGCATTTAAATCGATCTTATTATATCACATTAAAATAGCTGGGTTATGGTTGACTTTTGACAAAATATTTGTTAAGATTTGGACGAATTCGCATCGTTGGAGGTTTCTGATGGAAATTGGCGAAATGATGAATACCTTGAAAAAAGACTCCAGGCTTAGGCGGACGGCTGTTTTACTTTCAGCCGGTATTATTTTCACTTCCCCAGCAGCTTTCGCCGTATTTACGAGCGAATGCCACTTTCGAAAACATGAGCAGGAAGAGATTTGGCGGGAACTTATCTCGCTGGGTGTACTTGAAAAAGTCGGTGAACATCTTTTTTACATGAACCCCCAAGTTCGTCCGGTTCTTATGGAAGAAATTGAGCCAAGGAGCTGGAACCGTGTTCATGCCATTTTCGCGGCAGAAGCGGAAAGTCGGATAAATTTTGATCCGCAAACAGCCGCGGAAAAATATTGGCGTAGACAGTCTCTTTTTTCTCGGGCATATCATCGAATGTTGGCGGGCTCTTTTGAAAAAGGTATTAAGGAAATGGATTACTTTGCCGGCAGCGAAAACCCGAGAATCCGCCGTGCACTGGTCGCAGATCTGAAGAAAGTTCTTTCGGATTTTCAAAGACTGGGCGGGGATTACGCCCAGAGGGTTAATTCAGTTATTCAAATGGCCGAGGCCGGTCCTCAGGAACCACCTGTTAAGCAGAAACAATTTTTGAATCGGCGATTTTAATAGTACAGGAGTATCTACGGATGCTCCTTTTTAGTCTAATTTTTTTTTAAGCTCTTTCAACGTAGCTTCCGTCACGAGTATCGATGATAATTTCGCTAGAAATTTCCGCGGCGACACTCGATTTTTAGAGAACATCTAAATCTAAAGTTTAAGCTCTTTCGACATAACTTCCATCACGGGTGTCGACTATCACTTCATCGTTTTCTTTAATGAAAAGGGGAACGTTAACTTGAGCGCCGGTTTCGAGTGTGGCTGGTTTTTGAACCGTGGAAGCGGAATTGCCTTTAAAACCAGGTTCTGTATATGTAATTTTCATTTTAATTTTGATTGGAAGCTGAATATTGATTGCTTCGCCGTCATAATACAAAATATCAACTTCTTCGCCTTCTTTAAGAAACTTACCGTTTTCGGCAACCTGTTTTTGAGTTAAGGAAAATTGCTCGAAATCGGTTGGGTCCATAAAAAAGTATACCGGTGGTTCTTCAGCTTTGTATAAATATTGAGCTTTTTTAAGCTGTAATTCCGCTTCCTCGATTTTTTCTGCGCCGGCAAAGGTATGGTCAACTGTTGCACCGTTAAGCAAATTTTTTAATTTGCTACGCAAAACTGCGCCAGCACGGCCCTGTTTAGAATGTTGCGCAAAAATAACCTGATGTGGTTCATCATTAAAAATAATCTTTGTACCGATTTTTAGATCGCTAATTGTCAGCATAATTCAGTCCTTAAAGTCTGAAAGCCTATAACTAACTTATCTTTTGACGTATGGCATTAAAGCCATGTAGCGGGCTCGTTTGATCGCTTCTGCTAAGCGACGTTGATGGCGGGAACATACACCGGTATCATGGCCAGCCTTCATTTTTGCCCATGCGGTAATGTATCGGCCTAAAAGATTGGTATCTTTGTAGTCGATGTCGTCAATTTTTTTCTTGCAGAAATAGCAATGTTTTTTTACGTTTGAAAATGTTTTTTTCATAATTTAATCCTTAAATTTCAGAAATTGGCTTTTGCCAATTATTTTTACTTTCTGTAAAATTCCGTGCCAAGTGGTAGCTTGGCCATAATTTACCTTATTTAAAATGGAATATCGTCTAGGTTGATTTCGTCTAACTCGTCAGATTTTCCGCCAGCTGGCGGATTCTTGGCTTCTTTCTTATCTTTTTTAGGTGCGTCAGCAGCTTTTTCTTCGATCGGAAATTCTTCCATGTCTGGAGCAGAAGGAACAGCTTCGCCGGCAGCGCCTTTTGGCGTTAAGAAAATAATATTTTCAGTAACGATTTCGGTGCGGTTTTTCTTACTGCCATCTTGGCCTTCCCAACTTCTGGTTGAAAGGCGGCCTTCGATATAAACTTTGTTGCCTTTTTTTAAGTATTGGCTGGAAATTTCGGCAAGCTTGCCCCAAGCCACAACATTATGAAATTCTGTTTGATCCTGGGTGGTGCCGTCTTTGTCTTTCCAGCGGCGATTAGTGGCGACGGAAAAGGAGGTTACGGATTGACCGTTTGGAGTGGATCGCATCTCGGGGTCGCGGGTTAAATTGCCAACGATTTGAGCACGATTTAAACTAAACATATTTCTCCTTTAATCCTTTAATAATTCGTCTAATTTTTTATCTAATTCTTTTAAGCGATCTTCTTCTGATTCGGTTTCTTCTTCTATTTCTTTAACTTCTTTTGAAGCTTTCTTTTCAACTGGAGCTTCGATTTTTTTGGCTTTCGTGACTTTCTTTGGTTCGGCTTTTACGACTTCTTCTTTGACCTCAACTTCAACCTTTGGCTCTTCTATGATAGTTTCTTTGATTTCTGCTGGTGCGGCAATTTCTGCAGGTGCGGCAATTGCGATAGGAGCTGTAATTTCTGCTTGCTCAACTTCGGCTGCCACTTCTTCCAACGCCTTCATTGCCGATGGCTTTTTGGTCGTAATAAGAAATCGCAGGATCTCTTCGGTTAAAGTCAATTTGCGGTTTAGATCAGCAAATTTTGACGGATCCAACTCGAAAAGAATCGTAGTGTAAACACCGCGAGTTTCTTTTTGGATCGGATAAGCAAATTGTCGTTCGCCAATTGAGGAGATTCCCAAGATGTGGCCGGAAAAATTATCCAACACATCTTTAACTGGTTTTTCACCCAAATTTTCACGGGTGATAAACGTGATTTCGTAATTGTTCATTTGTCCTTTCTGACTGCTATCTGCTTACTTTAAAAGTAAACAATGGAACCGTTGTTGTTAAAAACGGGAATATGCAATCTAGAACGATTCTACCATATATTTTTTTCTTTAGCAATACTTTGATTTAAAAAACCCCGCAGAACGCGGGGAGGGATAGGAGAGAAAGTAAAGAACTACGGGTGGCCAAAATCTCCAGGGCTGCCAACATGACGATCAGGGTTATGAGGACAAGTCTCCGGACGACAGCCTATTTTTCCGGTATTTTGGTAGTGAAATTCGGCAAGCTGCTCGCCAGCTTGGTTGTCGGTTGGGGTTGGTCTCTTCTGGTCTCTATAGGTACAACTCGAATACAGCGAGCATTCGTTACTAGTAACGACGCCAATGTCGCCGTCTTCGCCTTCACCTGACTTTATCATGGCTTACCTCCGAGCGGCAGTGGAATATCCGATCAGAAAGCGATCGAAATGTTTTATATTCCATTATTAAATGATTTGAAAATTTTTGTCAACTAAAAAAGCCTACCTGTTGGTAGGCTTGTCAATATATTATGCGAGCAATTGGAATGCTTCGCAAGTGTCTCTGAAGACAGGAATTCCGATATTCTTGAAACCGAAGTGAGCGAAATTCCTCCGAAAGGCGGATGAATCGGCGGCGATTATAGTGCGGCCGCCATTGCCGCCTTGCCATCGTCTTATGCTAACCACTAATCCGGCGATGCACTCACCGGCACAGCAATCATCGTCGACGATCAAAACGACGTTTTGTTGGGGCGATGCCACCCTTTTAAGTCGTTGGAAGGCTTCAAGCACTGTTTCACAGCCAACCCCGTCATGGCTGATCATCACAATGCAATTTTTGCCGTCGCACTCTATCGCGCATTCTATTCTTTTCCCGAACGAACCAATCATAATATCCTCCTTTTTAGACACGTTCGTAGAATGCGCCAATATTATATACCCGTAGAGATAATTTGTCAAGTGTAATGGCTTATTATTTTACCTTTATATAAAAGTTTGGTATATTTAGTTGTTCTGTTGAGATGGGAGGAACTTAACAATGCCTGATTCATTAGCTCATTTGGCCTTTGATGTACGTGTCACTCGGGGGATTTGAAGTTTTCGATCACTGAGGTCGAACCATATATGAACAAGTAATTTATCGATTTTGAACACCCAGATCTATCTTGGGGAGAGCGTTAGGGCTATTTATTTAGCCCTTTTTAAGTACTAAATTTTTAAGTTTAAAAAAGGAAGAAATTACTTTCTTCCTGTCGTTGAGTCGTCATTAAAAACAGTGATGTTGTTGATGATGGACTGAGGAACGGTAAAATCACCAATTTCTGACTTCACATAAAGAACAATTTTGCTCCCCAGATTAAGTTGGCCTTGACGGTCAAAATATGCCTCGGGGAATTGGACTGAGCCATTACCTTTGACCCGGGTGACGTAGACGCCACCGAACTCATTAGTTTCCGGTTCGTTACCGCCAAAGTACCAGGTCACCTCGTAGTGCGGTGCAAAAGAATGAGGGTAGTATTCCCAGCAAACCAAAGGGTGCATGATCGATCGGAATTGCTGTGTCTTGACTTCGATGTCCTGCTGGTGATCTTGAAGAATCTTTTTCTTCTTGTTGCGATAGACATTGAACTTTTCGCGGTTGTCGGGAAAAAATGAAAACAAGTAGTCGAAGAACCTATCCAACGCAAAAATACCGATTAGCACCATCAAGATAACCATGCTTCTTCCGAACGTATGGAGGCGGTTGAGAATACTCGAAAACAAAAACAATCCGAAGAGGAATAAAGCCGCCTCAATAATACGGACTACAATTTCCAGTGCATCCGATTTGTATAAAGTGGGTTTGACAGGCAAAACCGGCGGATCAATTTGCTTTGTGATCTGCAACGAAATCACCCCCTTATGTCAACATATTAAACCTCAAGAGTGCAAAAATCAAGGCGTGTTTACAGGTTTGAGTACTTAAACGTTAAATTTGAATAGAACGACGCCGCCTCCGCCAGCTGGCGGATTGCATCATTTAAACATTGAACTTAAAGATTACGATATCACCATCTTGAACGATATAGTCCTTACCTTGGGTTTTGACCAACCCTTTTTCTTTAGCGCCGGCCCAGCCATTATTAGCGACAAAATCGTCGTATTTGACGATATCAGCCGCAATAAAGCCGCGTTCAAAATCTCCATGGATAACGCCGGCAGCTTGAGGTGCAGTGGCACCTTTTTTAATTGTCCAAGCGCGAGTTTCTTTCTCACCAGAGGTTAGATAGGTTTGTAAATTCAAAACATCATAAGCTTTTTGGGCGAGTACTTCCATGCCTGAATGTTCAATGCCTAATTCGTTTAAATATTCTTGCTTTTCTTCATCCGATAATTCATTTAACTCGGCTTCAATTTTGGTGCATAAAATAATAATATTTGTCATCGCGAGGCCGGAGGCCGCGGCGATCTTTTCAATCGATTGCTTCGTTTCACTCGCAATGACCGGATTAGCGAGTTGTTTTTCAGAAACATTAAAAACATAGAAAACCGGTTTTAGGGTCAGAAGGCCGAGTTCCTTGATAGCTGCAGCATCATCCTCATCTAAATTAGTTTCTCGAGCCATCCTGCCCTCGTCAAGCAAGACTTTGATCTTATTTAAGATCTCAGATTGTTTGATCGCTTCTTTGTTGCCAGCTCGTTTGTCTTTCTCCAAAGATTGTAACCGTTTCTCAACAGTTTCTAGATCTTTAATTGCTAGTTCTGTTTCAATAACTTTGATATCGGAAATTGGGTCAATTTTATTGGCCACATGAACGATTTTTTCGTCTTCGAAAACTCGAACGACTTCGCAGATGGCGTCGGTTTCACGGATATTAGCTAAAAATTTATTGCCCAAGCCTTCGCCTTTGGAAGCGCCGGCAACTAATCCGGCGATATCGACGAATTCTACAATGGCTGGAACAATCTGGGCCGAGTGAGAAATATCGCTTAAAACTTTTAGCCTTTTATCAGGTACTTCAACTACACCGACGTTTGGGTCGATGGTACAAAATGGATAATTGGCGGCTTGCGCCTGCGAATTTTTGACTAAGGCATTAAATAAAGTGGATTTACCCACGTTTGGTAGACCCACAATGCCAATGGATAGGCTCATAAAGTCATTATATTCTTTAAATTAAAGTTTTTCAACCAGTTAACCAACATTCGAAAAAGATTAAAAAACCGCCGAAGCGGTTATGCGCCGGCGGGATGGTTATGCTAAGGAGTCTTTGATGGTCTGCAAAAATATGCTAAAAGTGTCGAACATGACGGAATCGAAAGCGATATTGCAGCCAGCCACTAGAAGGGAGTTATTAAGATCGCCTGAATTGGCTATCATTAGTCCGAGAAAGCCATTTTTGGCGGTTTCCTCAACTAATGCGATTGTGGTTACCAGCTCGTAATTTAGCTCTGATAGTGGGACTCTGCCGTCGAAGACAATGATTTTTAGAGAAGCGAAATGTTCACTGATGATTCTTTTTGCGCTTTCTAAATTTAGCGCGACAGATATTTCATTAGCAGGAACTCCAATTTCATTCTCAAATATGTCTTTCATTAATCTAAGTTTTGACTTTTTATCTTCAATAATCAGGATTTGCATAGATCCTCCTATTATCATTCTAGCTGTTGGTAAACTCGGAAATAAATTCCTCTGGTTGGCCAGTTGGTATGATGAAATTTATGCTCAGCCCATCTTTTCAAGTTATATTTCAATATAGTTATGGCATGGCGTCGGTTTTTGCGGCTTAACCCGTATTTACATAAAACGTGTATAAACATATAGGATGGAATAGAAAAGGCGATTAGGAAGTTCACGACGTCTTCACTGGAAAGCTTTTTTGGTTCAACTTGAATCAATTGAGGGATCGCTTTTTCTCTGGACAGGAAAAACACCAACTCTTTTTGATTAAAATCCCGATCGATCTTGGTCAGCGGAATGTGAAGCTTTTGAATATATTTTTGAAGATTGCTGGCATTATCGATAAATTTCCCTTGTTTACACTGATAGTAACAATCTTTTGCAAGATATTTATGTGTTTCCGGAAGACTTAAACCTGGGCAGATATCTGAAAGTTCACAGTGTTGAATGGCTTGGGCTAGAAGTTTAGCATTAAAATTCAACTCACCTCGGTGGCAAGCAGCTAGCGCGGAATGACCCATTTTACGCCAAATCTGATAATTTTCGCTTTGGCGGACCGATTGGCTAAAGTGATTTTCGTGTTGAATCTTTGCAATGTCGATCGTTTCAGCAGTAAGAGGAGTGGATAGAATTAGCAAGAAAATAACTAACAGACGCTTTTTCATGTCATCCTCCTTCCGCAGCTAATCTTTGCAAACAGATTGGTTATCATCAAGAGACGATAACTTATACTGCAAAAAATTGTTAAGCTGCGAGTAAAAATTGTAACATAATAATAAAAGTGCTTTTTTGTGTTTTTCTACAAAGAAGTGAAAGAATAATTGATCTCTATATATATTAAAAAACCGCCAGATGGCGGTTGAGATAAAATGACAAATGGGGAAAATGACTCACTAAATGCGGTCAAAGAGCCGGCAGTCTTTTACGGCTGCTTCATCACCCTTTTCGAGTTGAGTGATCTGAGAAACCTTTCCCCTGTAAAAAACTTCCCTGCCACTGTCGTCGGTGAAAATGGGTAGGTCTTTGCCAACGACGATTGGCCAATTCCTGTCGCCCTCTTTGGGTCGACAGTTGAATGGTTCGTGATATCTTCTGTAGTCCTGATGCTGAAAAACCAGTTCAGCACCGATGCCGACATAGAGGTAGTAAGTGTAGTTGGCGACATCGCTCTCGTGAGTCTCGACGCAGAAAAGCTCCCCAATATCCCTTACGCTTATTTCTGTAATGCCCGTTATCATCTCAAATCCTCCAAAAAGTAGAGTCCGGACAAAGCGATTGTAGCAAACAAAAACCTGAAATCAAATTTTTGTCAAGAGGTTAACTGAAGAGTAAATCTTGGAATTTTCTTATTGCTATGTTAATCTGTCACTAACAGTGAGTAAGGGGAGATTTCTTAACGCGCTGAGCAGGAGGAAAATATTGTTAGGTGTAATCAGGGGTAAAGCAGAAGAGATTTTGGAAAAGTGTAAGGCAATGATGGTTGGATTGCACGTTGTTTACACATCTGGCAAACATGGTCAGATTTATGTCAACAAAGATGCGGTGTATCCGCATACCCACGACATCGCCAAGCTGGGGCAATATATTGCCGCGATAGTGGACGACAAGAGCATAGATGTGGTCGTTGGCCCAACTGTTGGCGGCGTAATTCTTTCTCAGTGGGTCGCTTATCACCTTTCAAATCAGTACGGTCGAGAGGTGTTAGCGGTTTTCGCTGAGAAGAATCTACAGGCGTTCTATAAAGGAGCAGCTGGCGCTCACGTCATCATCACTCAAGGATCTGCCACCAAGAAAGTGACAGAAGTATTGCCAGGCCAAACTGTCCTGATCGATGATGGGACAATGATCTTCAAGCG
>Ga0209318_1000347_pt1 | contig 46251 bp, 70 predicted proteins | sample RifGroE1_FD_183999 | JGI IMG/M metagenome (GOLD analysis project Ga0209318, IMG submission 183999) | Groundwater microbial communities from Rifle, Colorado, USA - Groundwater E1 (SPAdes) (version 2) | ecosystem: Environmental > Aquatic > Deep subsurface > Groundwater | place: Rifle, Colorado... | reverse complement strand
TTCCGATATCATTTATATCTATAACCAACTCTTTCATTAAATGGATATAATCAATTGTATCAGTATTATTTTCCATAAAATCATTTTTACATATTTTTAATATTTCCTCATTATTAACATTCATTTTTGTATACCTTTTGTTCTGCACATCCATCACCTGCATAAGAAGATATAAAATATAGATATTTGAATGATGAAGTATCATTTTTAATGTCTTTTATAATAATATTATTATCTTTAATCAATTTATCTAATAATACTTTCATAGACTTTCTTACTTCAATTTTAATATCATTTGGCATATCACACCATGCATTTAATATCCTTCTTCCATTAGTATAATTCATACTATCAGAAAATATTTGGGACATTTTGTTTACTAAATTATTCATTATTATTCCTCCTCTGTTATATTATTAAATCTTAAAATAAATCCACATTCCAATATCATATACTATATTAATTCCGACAATACACATTAAAATAAAATAATCTTCCTTAGTCATACTTTTGATAAATTTCTTAATACCTTGCAACATATAATAATCATCCTTTGTTATCTAGTTAATATATTATATCATATTACTAGAAACAATGCAACAATTATTTTTAGTTTTTGTAAAATTATTATGGTACTTCTGTTATTGCTGTTATTTCACTAATTTTAAACAATTTGTTTTATCTATTGTAGTATTTTTTATTTTCTTGATTCATGGATTGTTCTGTTAAACATTTTAAACATGCAATAATATTAATTTGCCTGAAATACTTACAAAGATAGCAATTTGTTTTATTTTTCATTTTATCACCACCTAGAAGGTATTACTGTTATACAGTCATACAATATCCTGGTATTTCGGACTAATGCCATACTTATCAATTGAATCTTGGATAAGCCTTTTGGCATATTCAATATCATATTGATCTATGAGTGATTTTAATTTGCTCATTAATTCTTTCTTAGTAGGCACATTAGCAATAATTAAAACACCACTCTTAGATTCTGATAATTGATAATCGCCATATTCATCCTGAGTGATAAACATGTTAATGTCGTACTTTGTTATTGGTAAACCTGTTACTGATTCAAAATGATAGTTAGAATTCCTTCTTATAAGTTTGTAGAATGTTTCTGTTATTGGTGATTTTGGTGTTGCTGAATGTTCATTGTTATTGGATTTTAATTTCTTCTTCTTGTAAGGCACAATGCCTTGATAACTTGATATAGTTAAACCATCAAGAATCTCCATTGTGCCTTTATCCGTTGAAGGTAATCTCACACCTGTCAAATGGTAAAATACTTTTTTGCTTGTTTTGTTATGACTATACAATGAATTCTTTAATTTCTCTTTACAAGCAAGAATATCAATATTATCTATTAAAACAAAAAGTTTGCATAGGTATAATTCATTGTAATCACCTTGTTCATATTCAAAAATACTCTTAGCAATATCAAGTTTAGTATTATCTGAGTAGTTTTCAGCCTGTTCAGATAGCCATGAATCGAATTCTTGCTTTTGCTGTTGTAATAACTCTTTGTCTAGTTTCTCTTGTTGCTTACGGTCAAATTCAATCTGTGCTAATTGAGTAAGTTTAGTTTGTTCTGTATCTATGTATTGTTTAACCTTTACAATGTCTAAAAAGTCATTCTGAACAAGGTAAACAGCAAAATTATACTCAGTTTTTGTTATGTCATAGTAGTTATTTTCTGAGGATAATCTATATTCAGTTTTAGGTTTGGTATAGTCTTGAATTTTTCTACTATAATATGTCACATTTTCTTCGACAATTGGAGTATAACCTTCTTGGAGTTTATTATAGACAAATTGTTTTTTAGGCATAGATATATTATTGTGCTTAATTTGTGTGTCTAAGGCTTTCTCTACTTTGGATTTTTGGAGATGTATCAAGGAGGATGTGAAGCCTAGATATGTGGATTGTATGCTGATTGTGGGTGTGTTTAATGGCATTGTAGTCACTCCTTATATGTATTTAACTAATTTCACCATAACATAATCTTTGACATCTTCTGCCTGTATAAATTATGTTATTACCTTTTGGATCATAGTTACCTTTGATTAATATGATTGTGGCGTATCTACCTGCATCACCTGTGAGTCTCTCATAATCCTTGTTAAATGCCTTTTTCAAGGCATCTTTAGGATTCTTACCTTCTATGACTTGGTAATATGATAGTAAAGACTTACTACTATCATATGTGACAACGTACTTATTCAATGGTATCACTTCCTTACGTTTTTTATATTCATTGTTTATTAATTAAGATTAAAGGGAGGATTGAGATACAAATATCCTCCCTTTATTAAACTAACTAGCCTGTTCTTCTTGATCGTCTTCCTGAATACCTTGTGAATCATCAGTATCAGGAATACCAGGAATATCTTCAATGGTTAGTTCACCGATAGTCAGTTCTACTGCTTCAAGTTGTGTTTCTAATTGTGATTGTTCGTTTGTGTTATCTTCTATGGTGTCTGTTTCGGTTGTCAGGCTTTCTTCTGCATCATTGATAGTGTTTGTAGTATCTGTAGTTTCACTTACTACTTCTTGGTTAGGCTGTACATCTGTGTCTGTGGTATCGGATACAGTGTTATCGTTTTTCATTTCGTCTAATACAGCAAATATTTCCTTAGCTGTAGTCAGTTTTGTTACTTCTGTTTCAGACTGTACTTTAGTCTTAGGTGTTATTACCCATGCAAATGCATTATAATCATCATTAACTGCATTTAATCTTTTCTTTACACTTTCAGTTTTTCCACTTGAACTTCTAGCAGCTTCATTGTAAATTTCACTGATAGTAGCTGATTTAGTCCCTGCAAAGAACTTTCTAGTCCATGCAGTGAATTTTTCGGTATCCCAAGTATCATTTGCAATTAACTTAGCTACAATAGGCATGATAGAAACTAAGTGAGTACGTGTAATCAATCTCTTCGCAACTTTGGCATCCTGTTTATCACCTGTTCCTGTTAATATGGTATATGTTTCAAGAACTTTATCATATACTGTTGTTATAACTTCGGCCTGTTCTGGTGTTATTTCAGCAGATTCAAGAATTGGCCTAATTTGCTTAGTTTCAAAACTTGGGTTTTCACTATTCAGGATTATCCAAGACTTAATGGCAATATCCTCATTAGTGTATTTGTTAATTGCTTTTTCGGTAAGTGCTGAATTAAATATTCCATGCTTGCCAATTTCTTTGATTGTGTCAAGAGATTTGGCTTTAATCCTGGTCAATTCAATTGCAGTAAATGACTTGCCATTATTGAGTCTGCTAATCATTTCTTCTGCATCATCTTGAGTCATATTCTCATAGTAGTAAACTGTTAAGCTGTAGTTTTTAACTTTGTCCCTGAATTCTTCCGATAACTCAGAATATTTTAAACCGTTTACATTAATCAATTTTTCTGGATCTGCACTTTCATCATCGTCAGATTCTTCATCCATATTGATTATAGGCACTCCGGTCAAAGCAAATTCATCCTTCAAGAAAGGTATGATTGCTCCAAGTGTACGCTGCTTTCCATCTAAAAAGTCATAAACTTTGCATTTACTATCTTCAAACTGGCAATTGCAGTACATTGGAGGAATGGGGAAATCAATAATCATACTATGTATAAGCAAACTTTTCTGTTTGTCATTCCATCCCAAGTTTCTCTGAACTGCATTGTCAAAAGTCAATTTACCGTCTTTGTGCATCTTAACTAATTCTTGCGACCTTCTAGGGAAAGACTTCTTTTCGTATACTTTCATTTATCAACATCTCCTCTTCATTAATTATTATATTTACTTTCTATAATTATATTACCACACTTGAATCAAGAAAGCAATACCTAAATTGAAATTTAATTGGTTAATTATCAAATAAATATTGCTTTCTTGATAGTGTGTTTTACTCTTTGTCACTTATATTCTAATCAGTAATTTCAACAATATAATTATACATAGCTTTATACAACTTTTCTGGTATTAATCCGTAATATTTATCTGCAATCTTCTTAATAACATCTTCTTTGTATTCTTTATATACCTCAAATGCTTCTTCAGGTGTGCTATGTATGCCTAAATATATTGTTTTCTTATCATAGCACTGTGCAATATATCTTCCTCCATCTCTGGCTAAATACACGCCTATTGGACAATTACCTCTTCTCTTATTACTTTTTGTAAAAAGAACATTTATTTCTTTTGGTACAAATACACATTTTTCTGGAGAATATATTTTATTTCCTTTAAATAATATATCTTTATCAATATTCATTACTTGCCCTTCTATATTATAATAATTCTCATTATACCATTTAGCAAAATTTTGAAAGTTGTGCCATTCTTCGCAAACTGAACATTCTATATATGTAGGGTATTTTTTCAAAGTTTTTTCATCGTAACATCTTTCAAATATATTTCTCCATATTGGGTATGCTTTATTTTTTGAATCATATATACCTATTCCAAATATTCCTTTACCATAACATGTTTTATCTAGTGGATTAGATATACTTCCTTTTATAAAATCATCATAATAAGAATGTGTAATAAATCCATTATCAAATGCAACTTCTATATCTGTATTATTATTATATTTAGTTATTTTCATAATACTACCATAAGCATTTTTTGAAACTTCTCCAACTCTATTAGTCATTTTTTGTCGCAATACATTTTCTCCTTTATTATTTTGTATTTTTGTTAGTTAAACAATATAATTTTACATTTCCCTCACCTCCTACAATCAATTTCTAACACTATACTATTAAACCAAATGAACACATACATCATAAGAATTATTATAAACATCACCAGTATGTATATCCTCAGATTCAATGATATACTCAGGTTTCCATGTACAATAATCCAATTCCACACTTATAGATTTAATAATAGCTATTCTTCCAGTCATGTAATAGATTATAATCTTATCTCCAATTGAGAATAATTCATCGTATAAATTTAAACTATCATATTCACCTTGAACACTGTTTATTACTTCATTCATTTCATCATGGTATTTCTTCCATTGCTCACCTTTGGTTTTTAAATCATAAATATTAAAACAAATAATATCTGAATATAACTTTTCACATTTTTTCTTAGTCTCATTGTAGTTAAATATTCTATTCGTCATTTGCGTTAACTCCTTAATAATTATATTTAATATCTATTCTTATAATATCACAAATAGAACAGTATTACAATACCTTTTTATACTTACTCAGTGGCCTTAAATAGCTTTGTTGATGAAATATATAGACTGTTTATAAGGTATGTACGAATATGAGACACAGACACATAGTATTAAGGATTTTTTCAAAAACAGTATAGAATATCTGTTTCATTCAAACTTTTTTAGAATATTTTTGAAATTGTGATTTAAACGTCAAAAAACCCTTGATATACAAGGGTTTAAGGCACTTATTTTACAGCTTTATTGATTATTGTGATTTTGGGTATATTTTGGCATATTGTGATAAAACCAACTTTTCATTCAAAGTTATTTTAATAACTTACATACGCAGAATTACCGCATTTACATACAAACCCAAAATAATTAGAATTTCTTACAAAGGAAACTTGGATGTTATTATTATAACAATTTGGTGTTTTTTCTTCTTGTAACATCATCTCTTCATTACATTCATTGCAAGTCATTTTAAATCCTTTACCTAAAAACATTTCTTTTTCAATTTTCTTATAATCTAACATTTTATCAGTCTCCTTTTTATATTTTTTACTAAATATTAACACCAAACCGATCTTTTGTCATGTTTTTTAAAACTCAAATTTATCTAGTTTGTGAATATCTGTGTCCATCATCTCAGGAGTAACTTTATAGGCAATAACCTTTTCAAAAGAAATAATATTTTTAGACAGTCCATATAATCTGAGTATATCACCATCAATATTATAATAATACTTCTGAGTGTCTTTGTACCAATCTTTCTTAATTTTTGTACCATGTGTATCATTAAAAATACTTTCACGAACAATTAACTTTTTATGTGCTTGCATCATCAATATTAAATCCAATAACCCCGAATTCATTGAAACTTTGCTCATTTATGTATTCCTCCTTTTATTTTAACTACCTCCTGCCATTTAGACAGGAACGCTTCTGGCCTAAAGTTCTATTTATACTCACCAAAATGAGTTACTGCTAAATGGTTTACGCCACAACACACATCATCTTTAGTCTTGTAAACTTTTTTGCTTTAAAACATAACTAAAACTATATTGATTATTTTTGCTTTCAACATTTCCAGTTGTATAACATCCACTATTGTCTAGTTTTTGTTTTACTTTCTGAGAATTTTCTTTTGTTCCAAAATTTGCTGTATTATTATGAATACCAGGGGATATGGTTCCTTGGTTATCTCTGATGACTTTTGGGGTATTAATCATTATGCATACCTCCATTTATTTAATCTTATAATTTATTATAGCACACCTCAATACTAAAGTCAACAATTATTTTTACTTTCTTACTTACATATTATAATGAATTGAAGTTTTCGTAATAATCCCTTGCTAACTCCATGCTTTTTCAAACTTCGTACCTTTCCAATCAATACCAGTAACATAATTGCTCATATGACTAAGTTTATTATCATCTTTAATCCAATTAATTGTATGCTGAACATTTACGGTCTCTCTCATTTTCTCCCATTCTTTCAATGTGATATTATCAGGTTTTTTGGTTTCCCAATCTATAAATGTATTACCAACATAGGATGTGGCCTCTCTACCAGTCATCATAAACACCTTTTCGCCTGGAGTAAATACAATACTGTAAATCTTTGATATATCGTTAATTTCAGTATCTCTCTTACTGTATGAGTACATCATATACCCTTCTTCTCCATCATACTCTTGCTTTTCTGCACCTTCAATAAAAGAATTACCGCAATTATTACATACTACTAATATTTCCTTTTCATTAACAATGGCATTACTTAATTTTTTTGAATCAACAAAATGCACCCTTCCGCAACTACAAAAATATACTTCGTACTTAGTGTTTTCCATTTCCATTTCTTTATTCATTTTCATTCTCCTCTCGATTTATGTATTTTAATTAACTTAATATATACAGTATAACAGATAGCAAATATAATTGCAATAACTATTTTAAAAATAAACACTTAAATTTCTAACTTAAAAATTATATAAGACAGATTAGAACCCCTCAATTCTATCTGTCTTATATTTATTAATGGTAGCTTTTGGAACATTTATTAATTTTTAATTTTTATTTCTAATTTTACTTACTTTTAATTTATAATAAACAATTGAGCCTGAAATTAATATAACTAGAGACATAATAACAAACAATTTTAACATTCCATATCTCCTTTCAATCCAATCTCACCTCTTCCGCATACTTATAATAAAATCAAATATGCAGAGTTGATAGACTAGATATAATTTGTTGTTACTTTATTATTCATCCTCATTTTCTACTTCATAGCCAATTTGCTTAAGGTGTGCATCCAATTCATCATGTGTCATAATCACAGCAGTTTCATGACTTCCTTGGTAGTCTGAATTTTGACACAGCATAAACATATCGTCTACATTGCTACCACCTAATTCTACTACTTCATAGACAGTCTCATGGTAAAACTTATTACCACCAGTGCACCAATTGCTACCATCATACTCGTCCAAGTCAAGGTATTTTTTATCTTCAACTGATACTTTTGTAACTATGATATTTTCTCCTGCCCATTCTTCTTTGTGATTACTTCCATTATGCCACTGATACCAAGGAGTAGTTTCAAACATACTCAAATCATCAAAAGATTTATTATCAAAATTAAAACAAACAATTTCTTCTGGTGATTCTGAATCACTAAGAAAGTTAATATTACCAAATGTAAATCCTTCATCAGCTAAAAACATTCTTAAATCTTCTTCATCATGTAATGGATTCCACAATTTTAACTTTTCATTTAACTTATTAATCTCAGCAACAGGTAAATCGGAAATACTGCAAATTGATATATTAGATAAGTCTACCATCTGTGAAATTTCGTGAGATGGTATTAGTATACCTCCACGATCTGGATTTTGGTTAGATTCATCTTCCCAAATTTCAAAATTTTTCATTTAATACACTCCTTTTTATCTTATATTTAAAATTCCTTTTAAGTCTTCTTAAATAAATTTTATGTTTACATTTACTACATATAACACAGTTTAAATCTAATACTCCGCCACATTTAACACAAAGATTATTTGTTTTTCTTTCCCAATACAATCTTTGCATTCTTTCAGCAGAATATTTATTATATTTTTTAAAATAACCTTCTTTTGATTTATTTTGCACCCAATTCTTACTGTATTCTTGACATTTAGTACAATACCTTTTCCCTTCTTGTGCCAGTCTGGTTCTGCAAACCCTACATAATTCAGGGTCTCGTTCTAACTGTACTAATTGCCTTTTCCTGTTTGAATCTATACAGGATTGACATGTTTTCTTTCCTTCCCTTACAGGATTCTTAAAACAACATACACACAAACCTTGAGAGAGTGCTTTTTCTCTTGCACGTTTCGCCCATTCTCTATTTTGACATGTTTTGCATTTACCACAAGTACATTTGACCATTATTATACTTCTCTATATCCATGAACATTGCTATCAAATCTTGTAGCACCGTCCATTTCATTTCCTGTAGTTTCTACTTCAACAGCCCAATCATCAGTACTATCAAATTTCATACCTTTTGAAATGGCATATTCTATTGATTTTTTGGAAGGTTCGCCAGAACAGATTAATTCAGATTTAGCAATACCAGAGCCATAGACATAGAATTTTTTAATTATAACATCTGACTCTTTAAATTGCCAGTGTTCACCACAATTAGGACAAACTGTTTTATAGAGTTGATCGTCCTGTAAATTGTCTAAGATATGACCGTCAATGTTACTATCAAAAGTTAGTTCTGCACCGCAATCGCATATTTGGTTTAAATTTACTCTCATTTATATCACTCCTTTGTATTGTTAGATTGTTAATATAATTATAGCACAGAATAATGTTCTATGTCAATTTAATTATGGTTAAATTCAAACAATTTCAAGGATTTATTTTACTTTAATCCCTTTATTAAGCCTTCTTTTATTTGTTCGGAAGACTTAAGGAAGGAATTACCTTCCAAATAATGACATAAATTAATTGTTTTGTTTAAAGTTTATCACTATATATTGCGTGACATGAAAAGTATAAATACAATATATAGTGATATAATGTAAAATTTAAGTAAACAATTTATCAATCTCCTCAGCAGTAGACACCTCAAACATCTTGAATCCAATTTTAGGCTGATAATCATACCTGTCTTTAGTATTAACCAAAACTACTACATCATCAGAAGTTGGGTTAAATCCGTTAAGTTGATAAGAATAAAGAGTGGTCTTGTCAACAATAGGAATATAACCATTTTCTTTAGCACGTTCAATTAATTTGTCAATTGCATCTGTGATTACATCGTTTGAATTGTTTTTATAAACTAATCCTTCCTTAGTATAATCACAGTAAACATAGATAATAACTCTTTTAGGTGTATTCAACATATTTAATCTCTCCTTAGTAATATTTAATAATGACCGTCTGCAAGTCTAGTTAAAACTCTAATAGATAAATCAGATATGTCAATATTTTGATGAGGTGTGGTAAATCCATCTGTTGCACGTTTTGATTTCCCTTGCTTAATGGCAAAACATATAGCACTTTCAAATGGTTGTAAGCCTGTGAACAATTTAGATTCTGATTGAATTGCTCCAAAACTTTCAACAATGGATTTAGTATCAGGATGGTTAATATAATGTGGTACACCTTTAACTTTAGGACATTCAGAAATTTCTTTAACTGTATAAGTACCATCCAACGGTAAAACGGTTGTTGATAAACATGCAACTATTTTATACATTAAAATTCCTCCTTAGTATTTATTAATATCCAATCTTACCACACTTGCTCACTCTGTAAAAATGTGAATGAGCAAATATAACAGACTAGATATATAAAACATACCATTTGTAATGTTCCATATACTGTTTTGGATGTTTCACCATTCCTACTGATTCAGCAAACTTTTCTACTTCCTCGTTACAATCAATAAAACTGAATTCTTTTACATTTAACCGTTCTGCAATTTGCTTAAACTGATTAAAAATTTCAGGTAAAATGTTATTATCAACAATACCAGGCATATCAATTAATAGTTTTTCATTATAGTGCATCAAAATTGAAAAATGCTGACATTTATCTATAACCTCTGTAGGATTGAATCTATAGCTAATTTGCTCATTATGTGGTTTTACAATATTGTCATAGACAGTTAGGTTAAATTTCTGGCATATTGCATCAACTGCTGTCTTGCTCAAGGTAAGTAAATTCTCAAATTTTTCCTCAGTGATAATAGTTGTTGATGTCATTGCAAAATCCCCCTTTTAATTTAATCCTTCCACCGCTGCCCTCTACAGAGAGCAGGGATAGCGGACTACATTATTTTGGTAAAATCCTCTGTGGCGTTGAAGTTGTTAAGAATAATCATGTCGATAGCGTCAACTTCAAATTTCTCTATGGTGCCAGTTTTAGCAGCGTCTAACTGCTTGAACTGGTGTGCCTGACCGCCAACATACATAGTCTTTTTGCCGTTTTCGTCGGTGTGGATAATAACTAAAGTCTTCATTATTCTTCCTCCCTCAATTTAATTTCTCCTAAAATTCCCCGTAACCGTTGCGAGAATAATGGATGCTGGTGGCATTACTCTCGATAAACTCTTCGATATTATCCGCGCTCAAGGCGGAAATATCGACTTTGAAAAAGTCACATGTGAATATTTCAGTGCCATCACTCGTCATGTAGGTATTAAACATTCCATCCAAACATTTGTCTGCAACAATCTGCTTCACTATTGCCCATTACTGCATGTTCAAGACAATTATTTTCAATATCGTATTGTTCCATATACCAATATTTACCATCATAAAATAATTTATATTCTTTCATGAATTTTACCCTCCTTTAAAATATTGTTACCAAATTATGCTTTTGTTATCTTTGTTCTATTTCAAGTAATTCTTTAACTCGGTTTATTTCTTCCTCAGTGTGTACAGTACCGCCAGTATTAAACTCAATGTACCACCGTAAAACTTCAGCTTTAGTTTTTAAGTTATTAACGTTAAACAGTAAATCAACATCAAGAGGCATCCATCCTTCAAATTCTTTATAATAATGTCCAAATGTAGGTATTTCGTTGTTTATAAATCTCATACATGCAGTAAGTCTTTGCAATCCGTCTACACAGACCATATTACCTTTCCAATCGTCCATCCAGCCAGGATGATTAAAGTAAATAACTTTTGCCGATTTACCACCACGAAGAAGGAATTCTACAAAACCAATTTGCTGTTCTTCACTCCATATATGACCTCTTTGGAAATCAGGATTTAATTCTAATCCATGTTTTCCTTTCCAACTATTAATAATGTCTGTTACTTCACTCAAACAAATATTAATCTGATAACTACCTACTGAGGTTAATTGTGGTATTTCTGAATATTTCATATGTATTTGCCTCCTTTGCTCTTATCTAATTATAGCAGATGGTAAATATAATTGCAAGTTAAAATCTAAAATATTTTAATTCTGATTTAATCTCACATACTTTTTCATCTACCAATTTATTTAGAATTTGATATTTTAACTTTTCAATTTCAGAAAATAATTCACTTCCTGATTTAACAAGTTTCTCAATGCAAACAGGATTATGCAGGTAATCATCTCTTAATATGGTATACAGATCACTTTCTTCAATATTTAATACACCAATCTGAATATAACCTCCACCATTCCACATAACTAAATTTTCAGCTAAGTCTTCAAAATCTGATTTAGTGAGTTTAGATATGTCTATATGTTGACTTAGAAAGTTTTTAATTTTCATTGTGTCAGTATATTGATAATAATAAGAGTGGTCTTTTTCATCACAATAGAAAAATAAATTTTTAAACTCATGAGAAGATTCCATATCTGAAAGAATATTTTCAATTTCTTTTTCATTTGTTCCAGAAGGTGTTAATACGTCAAAGATTGATTCAATGTTGATGTATTTAATATAGTTGAGAGTTAAAGCTGTTTGTGTCATTAAAAGCACTCTCCTTTTAGTTTAGTTTTATTAACTTAGTTATTATATCCTCTATTATACCTTACTGAGTGCTTAAAAAGTGTGATTGTAAGGCAGATACAAAATATATTAACTTCTTACCAGTCGCCACCTTCAAAGATAACTTTCTTTCTTTGAAGTTTTATTTCTACTTCACAACTAAACCAATGACTATCCATACCGTTTAACCATTTGCAATTATTATAAAACTTTTCTGCTTGCTTTGCTGTTTTAAATTCTATGTATTCAAATTCTTCCATATTTTCATCTTCAACAACTTTTATTCCTTCACTTCTTAACTCTCCTAAAAATACATTCATTCTACTAAGATAGTTATAACCGCCATCTCCAGAATTATAAGGATCGTCAAGATATAAAGATTTCTTAAATTTGTTAATTATTTCAATACAAGTTTTTAACATTTGCAAAACTCCTTCCAAATTATGTTATAAAATCTTTGTTTGGTTAAAACTACCAATTACTATTTAGCATTTAAATAATTTAATTGTTCTTTTGTTAAATATTTTGTAGTCTCTGATTTTACCCATCCATGTTCTTTCATTACTTTAGTGAATTCTTCTTCTACACAAACTGCCCATGCCCAAAATCGTGTAGGAATATTTGCTGTACCTCTACAAATAATTATCTTATTATTATTCATGGTGTAACCTTCCTTTAAATTATTATGTCCTCTATACTATCTTACTTGTTGTTTATAGTGTGAAATTGCAAGATAGATACAAAACATATTAAATTAATTTAGCTATTTAATATTGCCTCAATCTGTTTTAATTTATCATAATCTTTTATACCTTTAACCCGTTCACCAATTTTATAGAAATTACTATATACCCATAAATGCCTATTAACGTCTTCCTGAGTAGGGAATATAAGTCTTCCTATTTCCTTTTTCTTGATCTTAGTGTATCCGTTATCAAATATATAACTTTGCTTAGTTTCTCCTGTGATTTCTTTTAATACAAATTTTGCTTTATAGTAACATCCAATAGTTTCATTACCTTCGTCATCGTGGTATTGTCTTACTGTATCGTCAAAAACAAATACCTTATCTCCAATTTTCATATGTAATCCTCCTTTTTTATTTTTTAAATTATTGTCTCTCACCGTCAATAACTATTTCAATGTAACCAAAATCTAAACAACTATTGAGATAGTTTAAATCAGCAAGTTTTAAATCTTCTACATTTGCACCATATCTCATATTACCATCTTTAATCTGTGATTTAATTTCTCTTCTGATCTTTGATTCACTCGTTGAAGCCATAACCAAACACATACTACTGTGCATTTTATGAATATCACAAGAGTAAAGTAAATATATGTTTTTAGGTTTCATTTGCTCAACTCCTTTTAGAGAATGTAAATATAATTTCTATGTGTTTATTCTATCACCTATAATAGATACTGTCAATATCTATTTTTGAATTTCTTCTAAAAACTTTTCAATTCTTACACCTAATAACTCAGCTAATTTTAAAGCTGTCAATATTTCTATTCTAGCAGTATGAGATGAGTTTGTATAACTTCTAGCTGAATTATAAGTAACATTTAGATACTCTTCTATTTGTTTCGGTTTAATGCCTTTAGAATGGCATATAGACTTAATATTTGCTTTATATATTGATGGGTCTGCACGTTGCCACATTTCAATTAGTTTAATTAATTCAGATTGATCCACAACTTCACCTCTAAATAATATTTTGTTTACCCCAGTTGATTCTTACCTTGCCTTCTGAATCCCTTTCTTTAGTCATCAGCATATCAAGCAAATTAAAATCTACTCCGTATTTCTCATAAATTTCATCTTCCTCTAATTCTTGATTCTTCATAAACAGATTTAATCTTTCCTTTGCAAGTATTAGAGATAGTAAATTACTCTCAATACTATTTTCATAAGTTAAAAAGTAAACCTGTTTCCATTCTGTAGAAGTGTAACGAATAAATCTAAAATAATATTGGCTCATACTTGCATCATTCCATGATAACTCAGGTATGACCACCTTGTTAACAAAGCCTATATTCATACTACTAGAAAGACTTTGCTGTGTACTAATCAATATACCATCAGTAGTATTTTGCAATTGTTTAATTATGTCTTTGCGTTTATTCAATGATACTTTATCACCTGTGATTATGAATACTGGTCTATTAGGGAATTTTGCTTTAATAGCATTAGCATAAATCATAACGGTTTTAATATGTCTACAGCCTATAGCAACTCTTTCATTATCCCATTTATTCAGCATAGATAATAACTTCTTAATCTTTGAAGGCTGTAAATTACTCTTATACTCCTTGAAACTATTAGGAATAGCACAAACTTTAAGCATTAACATTAATTGATTTAATATCTCTAACATTCTATCCTTTCTTAAATTCCCTGTGCTGTTGAATAAATATTTCATAGAATGAAAATCTTCAATAACTTTTAAATATAACTCTCTCTCAGGAATATTAAAATTACAAGTTTCTTGAATAATTTCATACAAATCTTTTCCTGTGACTTCCCTAAATGTTCTAGTGATAATTGTTTTATCAATTAAAGTTTTCAATACATCAGAATTAAAAATATCCTGTGTCTTTTGTCCAACACCAAAAACTGTGATCTTCTCAGGTAAATGCGATTCTGAGAATAGTTTATAACCTTTGTGATAAGCTGGTATAGGTTGCATGAACATTTTATTTCTTACTTCGTTTAATTCCTTTGCCTTTTTATCCTGTTGGAAAATAAATTCTGATTCACTAATCATATTGATAGAGTTATTATATAATAATTCAATCTGTGTAGCTACCTCAGATATGTTATTTCGTGTGCTAGTACCTGTCATAAGGGTTTTATATTTAACCCTTCTAAAACAGTCTAATACTGCCTTTGCGCGTTTAGATGTAGGACTACTAATAGAATCTGATTCATCTAATATTAACATAACCTTTTGAGATTGTTTCTTAACATACTTCTTAATTTGTTTCTGATATTTACAAAGCATATTAAGAGTAATCAAAACCATTTGGCCATGTTGAATATTTTCAATGTCGGATAAATTATTAATCCTTATGTAATCATATTTATAATTTTTAAGTATTACATCCCATGTATTATTGATTGCTATAGCTGTACTAACAATAAATACATTTCTAATATTGCTATTTTTAAGTCTATATAAAGAATTAGCAATACCTGAAATGCTCTTTCCGCTTCCCTGTCCCCATTGTAAAAATCCGTATTGTTTCTGAAGTATTTTGTTAGTATCTAGCTTTTGAATATCATTAAGTTTAATTTCTTCCACATTTTCATAATCTATAATAACTAATTCATTAAGGAATGATTTAATATTATCATCCTCAGTCATATCATTAAATAATTGTGATTGATTTAAATAAGATTCTTTCTTCTTTTCTACTAATTTTTGATATGTCTTATCTGAAAATGGATAATTATCTTGCAATATCATGTCATTAAAAGACATTTCTTTTTCGCTTTTTAATTTAGATATATACAGTTTATTCTTTCTGGAATATCCTTTCAACTTTAATCCATAATTTGTCTTGACTAAAACAATTTTATCCTGTTCGGTCTCATTCTGTTTTCTTAATGTTCTAGTTAAATAACTAATTACTTTGTTCTTTGTTATTCTGATTTTATCCCATTCCTGCCACTTCATATCATCAGGTTTTTTCTGGTTATAGTATTTGTTTATATACTCATAGCATTTACCATAATTGTTATTAACTAATGAATTTCTTTTTATATCATAAAGAAATTTCTTAACTTTAAATGCAAACTCTCGATCTTCCATTTCATTTGATGAATGCAGATTTTCAAAGAATAACTTACTTTTAATTTTTTCCTTTTGTTCTTGCACTGGTTTAATATATGTATTGTAAATAATATTTGACTGTTGTTCTGTCATGTCTGTTATAGGAATCTTGGAAGTATTATATAATCTTTCCTCTAAATATTCACTCTTCTTCTGAAATATCATTATTTTTGTTTCAAAATGATTAACCCCAACATTTTTAAAACTGTCCACAGGTAAATCAAATTGACAGATAAAGTTAAAATGAATATTTATTATTTTTATCATTCCACTATCCGAAAAATCATCTTTAAGAAAAGAATTAGGAACAATCAACACCATTAAACCAGCAGGTTTTAATAATTGACTTGATTTAATACAGTAATATAATTGGCTTAAATATTCTTCTCTGCCTAATTCCCATTTTAAATTAAAGGGAGGATTGCCGAATACTATGTCAAATTTTGTATCTGTGTTATACTGCCTTATGTCATCGGCTGTTATATTAGCTTTTGGATATAGATATTTTGCAATTTTAACAGCTTTAATATCTAATTCATTGAGATATACATTTTCTTCTACAGGTAAATAATTAGCAAAATTCCCCATACCTGAAGTTAAATCTGCTGTTATATCTATTTTTGATGGTTTGATACAATCTACCATAAACTTACAAATGTTATGTGGTGTAAAGAATTGTCCCTGCTCAATTTCTTTCTTAGCTTCAGTGTAAGAATGGAAACTGTTATAGTTACTATACTCTAAACCATGTAGACCGCCATCGCCAGAATACACGTTGAAAATGTCCACTTGAGATAATACTTTTAAATCATTCTCAATTACGTACAGACATTTTTCGTTAATCTCTCTTCTCTTTTCTTGTGGTACAATTATATTTTTGATTGGGTATTTCATCAAGCAACCTCCTACCAATTACATTTTTTCTTATATATTTCTCTTTCTTCATCAGACATTTCTATATATCCCAAATACCTTTTTGCAAAATCAAGAGCATACTGAGCATTGATAAACTTAATATTTGTATTGCCATTTTCATAACTTTTATAATCGTCAATTCTGTTATGTGTAAAACAATTAATTAAACTAGCTTCGTTATTATCATAGTAGTATAATGCAGGCAGAATATCTTTTATACCAACTCTAAATTTTATAGTTTTTCCTTTAATTTCATAGTTCCAATATTTTCTATATTCATAATAATGTAATGGCATTTTTGCTTTTTTCTTTATCTCATCTATAGCTTTTTCTCTGAAACTAAATCCATTGAGTTGAATAATAATTTCATCAAGTATAATGTTATAGTCAAGATGATTATATATAATCTGTTCTTTGTTTAAAGTTTTATCCTTATTTTCTCGTTGGGTATACTCTATTTCTTTATCTTGATATTTGTTATATATCTTGTTGTTATTAATTGTTACCTTATATTTTTTAGAAAAATGATTACATATATTATTAATAAAGCTATTTTTCAATTCAATAATACTGCGTATAACTCCGCTTATACTGATATTATCCCTACCACTATACATTGATACATCCATTTCATAACTATTTTGTACTAAATGAATATGGTTGTTATATAAGGATATTAAACTATCTAAAGTATTCTTGTAACATCCTAAAGTTTCTGCATAAATTTTATTAAATTTTTCACAGATACTTTTATCATCTTCATCTATTCTATTCGTGTTCTCTATTTGGATACTATCAAATTTACTCAATATATCTGACATAATTAATCCTCCAATATTTAATAATTTACGGTTTTTATAAGGTAAACCGTAAAACCTTAATTGTTATACTGTTATGCTGCTTTTTCGATATACCCTAAATACTCTTTTGCAAATTTTCTTGCATACTCAGCAGATTTAAACAGTATTTCAATTTTACCATTTTTGAACAATTTTAATGACTTAGCTTTAATGTCATTTAATTCATGTTCCTTGATTAATTCATCGTTCTTATACTTATTAATACCATTTAACAATTCTCTGTAAACATTGCTTGTTTCACCCTGCTCAAAGTGTGTTATAGCTGTTAATAACTTCTCAAAATTTTCTTTATAATTCCAACTAATTCTTATATTGCCATACTTTGCATCAGAGGAATCAATATAAAAGAAGTCTATTATAGCTACCTTATTATTTTTAATTGATAGTTTTTTGTATCCCTTATTAGATATTAATCCCATAATATTTTCTTTTATTTCTTTGACGGCCTTTTCCTCAAAGGTAAAACCACCTAATTGAAGGAAAATTTCATCAATAATATTGTCATACGTTACATTCTGGTCATATTTTTTAGATATTTTATCATCATCAATTGTTACATTGTGTTTATCCGAAAAATAGACACAAACACTTTTTATATATTGATTTTTCATTTTTGTTATTGTTTCATCTAAACCAGAAGGCTTTAAACTATGGTAATAAGCTGTTGGTTTTTCATGGAAATAAATTTCTGTTTGTGTACCATATTTTTTACCATGTTCATTAGATATTACAGATATTTCCTGCAATTCTAAACTGAATTTGTTATATGATTCTACTAGTTTTTTATAGATGTTTTCCTGCTCTTTGCAAAATACTTCATCATCAGCAGAAATACGGCTGTTATTGTTAATTTCAATGTTGTCAAATTTACTCAGGATATCATCATCAAAATTAAAGTTACTATTTAATTCTTCTGTTGTTTTCTCTTGGTGTTGTTTCTCATGCTGTTCTGTTTCCATGTTGCTATTATCAACACTAACAACGATTTCAGGTATCTCGCTGTCAATAAACAAAATAGATCCGTTAATGTCTGAGATGTTTTTAATATTCCTAGTCTGTTCTGCTGTTAAACCTTCAAAGCCTATTTTATTACCCATATCAATAAAATTAATATTCATTAAAGATATGGATTCTTGTATTTGTTCCATAGGTAATTCCCATTCTTTAAAATGGCAATCATATATAAAACCGTCTTTAATAGGTTGGTAATATCCTCTTTGTATTGATTCTAAAATATCAACTAAATTATTATAACATTCTTTTGATTTTAGGCAGTTAATTACAGTGTCCTTTATAGCTATATTATTATCCTTAATAGCATTATATAACTTTTCTTTATACTGCTCATTATTGGCAATGGTTGAACCGTCAATACCTAATTCAGTAATAATATTAACAGACATATCAACAATTTGGTCGGCTGTTTCCTGTTCTGGTGTTCTGATTTCTTCTGTTATTGCTTCTTCCGTTGTCTGTTCTGTTTCTTGCTGTTCTTGCTCTACTGATTCACTTTTTAAAACAGCTGAAGGGTCATACTTAAAAATAAATCCATGTTTAAATTTGCTATAGTAGCCTTTTAATTTTCCAAACTCTGAAGCTACATTTTTATATTCTTCTTTACTCAATTTATCAATAATTTTAACAACCCATAAAGGACTATTATCTCTGGTATCAACATCGGCAGTTATAATCAATTCATATTCTGAAATATTACTATCAACTGTTTCTGTGTTGGTTGTCTCTGTTATTGGCTGTTCTGCTGTTTCCGGTTTAACTTCTGATTTTTTGTTATAGGTATTTTTTGACTTTTCAATTTTTACCCATTTTTCAACTTCTTCTGTTACTTCAACTTCCTGTAAAGTATAAATTTTAGTTTTTCCATTTTCCACATCTCTTAACATTCTTTCTTCATAGTCATAATATCTTTTACAATTTTTTAACTCTTGAAATCCTCTTGACTCTTTTCCTACTATCTCATATACAAAGGCATTCTTTTCCATTTGTACACCTTTCCAAGTACCTTTTTGCATATGTTGGCTTTTTACTTTCCAATAACCACCATGATGAGGAAGTGTTATATAATCCCCAACCTGGATATATTTTCTATCTTCAAGAACCATTTTTAATTTAGTTTTTGTTTCTAATACTATAACTTTCTCGTAACCTTCTTTTTGTTGTTGTTGTTCTAGTCCTTTCTGTTCTGTTTCGGCTGTTCCATCACCCATACCAGACATATTGTTAACTACTCTTTCAAAACGCAAAATTAAGGCTTTAAAATCATTGGCTGCCTTAACTTGCTCTTCAGTTAATACTTTCTTTTCACCGTTAGACCATGTGTCGTAATTTTTCTTATATTCCATTTTAACATAATCATATTCGTAATCAGCAGGAATGCCAGCATATTTTGTTAATGCATTTCCTTTATCATATATTTTACCATCTTTTTCTATATGCCAAATACATTTACCAGGATTGCCCATATGTGCAGGTATTTTGCCGATTATTTCAAACTCAGCCACACCTTCAGATTCTTTATTCTTGATTTTTTCAATTAATATTTTAGCGTTTTCTTCTTCTCCTGCTGTTGCTCCATTTTCTTGTGTCATTGCTTCAAGTTTAGAAATTTTATCCCTATCAGCAAAAGAAACTTTAGTATAATTATACTTTTTAATCTCCTTTTCTTCACTAGGATAATTATTATTAACTACTAACACAAAACCGTTCTTTTCAGCTATTCCGTCCCAATAAGCAGGACTATAATAGTCTGTCATGCTGTCTGATTCATCTTTTTTGTACCCGTAAACATTCCAGTTAAGATTCATAAGAGCATGAGCAATATTCACCCCTGCTTTTCTTTTCTCATAATAATTAGACATATGTATTGGCCTCCTCTTTGTTACGTGTTTATGTATGTATTAATTTATATTACTATTCTATATCATATATTAGATATTGTCAATATCAAAAATAGATTATTAAAAATAAAAACATGATCAAATTTTCCATTGGATATAACTTTAATATTGAGTAGGAAAATATTTTCCTACTCAATATTACTAATCATAATATTATTTTACCATTCTTTATGTCATTTATAATATCTTTCTTTTTATCTCCTGTGGCAATACATTCTAACATATTCCTTTTCTCGTCTACTGTCCATAATTGCCAATGATATGTTCTTTTATCTTCATTTTGTTTTTTGGTGATTCTATATGGAGGCTTTTCTTCTATGTATTGTTTATAATCTTCCTTGCACCACATTTTTATTTTATTATATTTGTATTGAGTAAATGTTAATATATTGTCAGATTCAAATAATTCCTGAATACTTCTCTTACATTTTGTACTATTGCATTGACTACAAGCTGGTACACAATTCCTAACATCGTTATATCCTTCATGATCAACATGTTCCTTATGAAATTGTTGTTTATTTTGTTCATATTGCTGTTCTAATGTTTTTCCACAATAAGCACATTTATTATTAAAATATTCTTGACATGACTTCCATTCTTTTGTTGATATATCATGGTTACGGTGATTTTCTATGTATTGTTTCCTTTTTTCTGGATTGTCTTTCATCCATTGTTTATTATAATTTTTCATATTAATTCTATTTCTTCTTGAATATATCTTGAATTTTGGTGATTTTTCATATTTTCTATGACTTTCTCTTTGTCTTTCTGGATATAATATCCATTGTTGATATGCCATTTTCTTTTCACATTCTTTACATCTTGTACTTAATCTATCAATACTATTACTTTTATTTTCATAAAAATATTCTAATGTTGCAGGAATCCAAGGGTCTTTATCAGGAAAATATTCATGATGTTTATTACAAAATTTATGGTCAATACCATTTATTAATTTATGAGTATTATTATATCTTTCTTTTTTCCTCCTTTCTGAATTAATTGCTTTTTGTTCTGGTGTTAATAACGCCATTAAATATATTCTTCTCCCTTCTATAATTTAAGATACATTTGTATTATACTATAATTATATTTACATTGTCAATAGTCAAACAAAAAAAATAAAAACCGGATTTCTCCGGCCTTATCTTGTCATATCTCTAATTCTTAATTGTTCTTTTGCATCTACTAAACTATCTGCCTTAATCTTACCAATAATATTATTATTAGCTTTTGCCCATGTTTCATTATCAGTAATTTTTATGTCAATTGTTGTTCCACCCATGTTAACCACTTCAGCCACAAGATAATAAGTATTTTTACCTTTCCCTAATTTAATCATCGTTTATACCTCCTGATAGACAATTTTATTAATCTTTTGCATGGTTCTATTGGCTGCGTCAAAACTATCTGACAGTATTGGAGAATTGACGTAATCAAATTGCTTACCGTCCTTGTTCTCATCATCAAGTAATAGTAAGGTAGATAATAAAAGGTTTCTTACTTGCTCTAAATTGTCAAGAATCTTTTCTCTATTGGTCATTAATAAAACCTCCCATTAATTTATTATGTATTTACTTTACAAGTACAATTATATATTACATCTGTTTCATTGTCAATACATCAGACCACATAAAACAAAAATAAAAAGCAAGGTATTTTAACCCTGCTTAATTCCATAATTTCCAATTTTTTATACCATGCTCAATAATCAATTCTTTCATGCTTTTTAAATCACCCTCAATATTATTATAACATTCTCCCAGGTATTCTTCATAATTTGTTTTGTTGGCATGAAAATACATATACTTATTTTGCTCTATACTCACATGATGAATAATTATATATTTACTATTTTCTTCAATGAATAGAGATTCGCCAAAAGCTAATTTACTAAAGATACTTTTAACATTGTTTTGCATTTCTTGTTCTTGCATTAACTTGGTTGTGTGGTCTGTCATGTTGTGGCCTCCCTTGATTCAATTTAATATGTATTACTTACCTGAGTACAATTATATATCACTTCTATACAAAAAGCAATACCCAAAACGTAAAAATAGAAAATAAACAAAAAGAAAAACAGGAGGTTTTATTCTCCTGTTCCTTCACTTAAATATTCGCATACTCTTAATTTTGCGTTAATTTCCTCAATTTTATTAGCAGTATCAAACATTTTACCATAGCATACATAAGTATTAATTTCAGTTAATTTCTTAGAATCGGCTGATTTAATTAATTCTAAAACATCCTTTTTATACTTACTGAGTGATTCCTGTAAATCCTCCTTTTCATCTTTTAGGCTGTTTTTTAATTTTAATAATTTATTCATTGTTCGGCCTCCTTTTAATGTGTGACTATGTATTGATACAATTATAATCCTAATTCGTTACAATGTCAAGAGAAATAAAAAAGAGAATACAGGGTTTTTAGTCCCTGTTAATAATCTTAATTTATTGAATGAATTTGTCATTTTATAACAATTTATGTCAATTCATTTTTTAATAACTCATTCAATTTCTTTATTGTATATGTTCCTTTTAAATTATCTGTTAATTCCTTATGCCTGACTACTGCATTAAATAAACCATGCCTTATTTCTTCATAGAATCTAATACTAAATATTTCTGAATTTTCAAATGCTTCTGCCATTTCTCGCCTATTGCATTTTATTTTAATACGACTTTCCATGTAATAACCTCCCTCAAAATATATAGTTGATACTTACTATAATAGACTATAAATATAATATTGTCAATAGTTTTATTGATAATTAAGCAAATAAAAAGAGTGCTTTTTAGGCACTCAACAATTTAATTCTTTTTGTGGCCTTGAATCGTTGTAAAAATTTAAAGCTATTCTACCAGCTTTGAGAGTTAAACTTTTTATCTCCCCTGCTACTTGCTGTCCAGTGTATTGACCTGTTAATTTTAATTTAGACACTCCTTCTATTTTATTCTGAATCTCTTCTAAATCTTTTAATAATTGTTCCATTAGGCTAACTCCTCCCATAATATTATAAAATACTAGTTTTGTCATGTTTTTAGGTGCTGAAAACCCTTATAAATCAAGGGTTTATAAAATTGAAAAATTCAACTTTTCGGATAATTTATTATATCACAGTGTTAATATAATTGTCTACTGTTATTTATGATATTTTATTATGTCTGAGCAAAAAATAAAGGCCAATAGTGGCCTTTAAATGACTTGTGTTATACTATTATTACTCTATACTATACTTATATCCTATTACCCTTCCCATCTCCTTAACTCGTATTCCTTACACTCTTCAACGGTTAATTCTCGGTCATATGCGACTATACCAAACTTACACTTACTATGATCTACTTCTAAAAAGTCTGATGGTTGTGCTCCTAGCGAACATCCTCTATATAGATATTTATACCAGTATAAAACTTTTTCCTTTTTCTCCTTCCATTTTAAGAATTCTTTTTCGGCATTATGTTCTGTTATAAACTGCTTATATAATCTTAATTCTTCCAGTTCTTTTTTAAGTTTTCGCTCATTTTCTAATAATTCCTTTTCCTTAAGTGACCGCCAAAAATGAAAATTATCCGTTGTATCCTCTAAAACTATAATACCATTTTCATCCTTAACAGTGGTATACAGATTATAATCTGCTATTACTGTATTTCCTTCTTTACCTACTAACAAACTAACAAAATAACTAGCCGTTAATAATTCGTTTAGTGTCTTAAATCCGTATTGCCTCGGCTCATCCTCACCAACTAAAACGACACTAAATTCATAGGATAAAGATATTTTACTATTTTCATAGATATATAAATTATTCTTTGTGCTGTTTAATTCCATAATTTGTATTGCCTTAATGATATCTTGATGTTTGTATGCACCTAGATCGTTATAAATGTTACCAGTGTTTTTAATTGTCATATGTTCTGCACTCCTTTATGTATATTTATTTTCTTAATCTATTATACACGATGAGAATATAATTGTAAAGGCTATTCGGTCTTATAAATAAAAATAACCTGCACGTTGGCAGGTTAAAATTGAATATCTCATTTTACCATCTTTTGTTTATATGTATCATAACTCCAGTTAATTCCAACTGTTTAATAATATACATAAAACATTTTTCTGCAAATTTATTTAATTTTCCGTTTAACCAGGGATTACAAATTTTGTGTAATTCTTCATCTGCCATATACGTTCCGTACTCAAAAATAGCACTGAGTATAAAACTGAATATAATATCTTGGGTTACACCCATGCCATAGTTCTTGAACCTCGAACATTGACATGATGATTTATTTGTGTAATTTCCAGAAGGACGTTTTTGATCTTTTGTCATGTGGAGCAAAATTCCAAATCCAATTTGTGGAAAGATTTTAATTCTGTCTGTTGGGTAATCATGATGAGAAATAATCTCAAAACGATCACCAATAAAAACTAAGTAGTCAGTTCTTTCCATGTTAATATCGGTAATCAATTCCATCATGGGATACTTATCATTGTTATAGTTTAGAACTGATATTTCACCAAATTTCATTGTTATACCTCCTTGTTATAATCTTCTCCATCTACTTACGTTAAAATTCTCTTCCAAATAGATGGAAATTTCATGAAGTTTCTTAACAATATACTCACGGTTTTTAATAGGTGATTTGAATTTTTTATTACAAACAACCTCATATCTACTTATTTTAATCCCATCCTCCTTATCCATCAATTCATCCAAAACTAACTCTAAGACGATTAACGGGTCTTTAATTTGATTCAACAGCCACCACAAGGTAGTTAACGGTGAAAATTCTCCTGTTTCTGCAAATAAAAATTTATTATCATCAATCGGTTTAATTTCTGGTTTAACAGCCTTCTTGTTATTCAAATATTCCTGGCACTGTCTGTATGTACCAGAAAATATTGTTTTAATTCCTAACTGTAAAATACTGGTTATGTGCATCATAGAGTATCTTTCTGTAATACACCATATTTTTCTTTCTTCCTCTGTTAGAGGTGATATTACTTCCTCTATTTGAAATAACTTCATTGAATCACTTCCCTGTTATATTTAATTTACTACTTTTACTAATTTTACCATATTCAAAATACTTATTATGGGATACTGTTATATAAACATACATAATATAGCAGTGTCCACAAATAAATATTCTAACTATTTAAAACTTAAAACTTAAAACTTAAAATATAGTAAATTTTTCAGCCTGCATCTTCTTTTGCTCAATTGGTACACGTTCTAAACCAGGATACGGAACCATACCGCAAACCTTGCCAGGGTATGCTTGAGCTGCAATTATAGACCCGATAATGATACAATTAGGATAATGTTGTTTAAGATAGTCAATTTTTGCAATATCCTCCTGATTTGACACAAAGGTAGTTTGAACAAATTTTATACTACCATTGCCTCCGGCTGTTACCTCTTCCGGTTTACTGTTGATTAAAATCCCTGAAACTGGCAATGTGAATTCTTCCTCAGTTAAAACTGATTTTAAGGTTATACTATGCGGTGTTGTGTTAATATAGGTATTACCTTGGAATTTTATTACGTTCTCGATAACTAAATTTTTCATTGATATTCCTCCTATTATATTATTATAATTTAATGGTAAGCGGTTTTTTAACCAGATACCGCTGTAAACTGGATAATACTAACTTAACTTTTTGAAAGTGCTTCTCTCAGCCAAAGTGCAGCTTCGTCAATCTTTGTTACTACTAAAGCCTTTTCTCTGCTATTCGGCAAGGTTTCAACTGCTGTATAGAAAGAATCTAAAATTTCCTGGTAGGCTTCAACTACTTGAATTTGTCCTTGACTTGCTAATGTCTGAGAATTTAATTTAATCATGTAAAAATTCCTCCTAAAGTTTTATATTTTATTTAAAACACTTGCTTAACTGATTTACTAACAATGTAAGTATAGCACAGTATAAATATAATTGCAATAGGTTTTTAATAAATATTTTCTGATTTTATAAAATAAAAAAGAGGCTCAATGGCCTCTTAATTTTGCATTTTGATATACGGGATGATTTTTATTATATATCCACATATCAAATTTAATATCTTGTGCTTTGATATGTATATTATCAGAGCCAAAGTTAGCATTTGCCCATAAATTAGGTGTTTTTAATCTTATTTTAGAAATTATGTTCATTGCAAATTCTTCTATAGACATTTCATTGCTTACAAAATACTTAGTATTATTTGTATTATCTAAAACATATACCATTTAAATTCCTCCTAAGATTCAAATTTTCGATTAATTAAGTTTAACACAATCTAATTATAATTGCAAATACTTTTTATTAATTTTTACGATTTTTAAAGTATTGATTTATAAGGATTTTATAGCACATTAGATCATGATCAATTCAACATTTGGTTCTAATATTTTACATTATTGTTATATGGTTGTTATGTGTCTGTTATACAAGTAAAAAAGAGGCCATAAGCCTCTAATCTTTAATCGTGTAATTTTATTTATAAAATCCCTGTTTCTTTAAATTTCCTAACCAAGTATTCAAAAATGAATTTAAACTTTTCTTTAACTTCGGATAATATTGTTTTCCTCCATTTACATAAACCTCTTGATATCCAAAAGAATCTTGATATGTCATTGCTTCAGCAATTCCCATAACTGAATTAATTCTAATTTCCATATCTGGATCAGGGATTAAATCACCATTGGAAGTATAATAGTGTGTCATGCTGATTCTGCCATCATATAAACACTCAATTGATAAATCCATAAATCCACCAGATTTTAATTTTAATGTGTTACCTGGAGTAGATGTAAATTTAACAATTCCACCCTCAGAAATAGTTAGTTTATTTAATTTATTGTAAATTTTATGGTAAACAGTATTAGACATTTTTTTATCTGCTTTATCCATAATACCTTTTATTCTTATTAATTCTTTAATTTGTATTTTACATTTTTCAGGAATTGATTGATTTAATATCCAATTTACAAATTCCTGCAAGCATTTATTTTGTTCTGCTTCATCCAAAATTCTTACTATGTCTGATATTCTTAATTGTTCAGGTGAATCAGCGACTAATCTCAATATGTTTTGGAATTTATTTAACATTTTAAATACCTCCAATGTATATAATATGATTATTTACTATTTAAGTATAACACATAGTAAATATAATTACAAGTATATTTATGTTTATTTTAATTGATAAAAATAAAAAACCTGCATTAAATCAGCAGGTTAATTTGTATTTACTTCCATTAAATTGTTATCTCTAAGGAATTCTTGAATATAGCCTAATTCGCTATTGTTAATATATTGTATACTTTTCTCAACAATCGCATACCATAGGCCAACTATTGCCATTCTAGTATTTTGGTATTCTTTTACATCTAATTTCTTAAAGATTGGCATTATTTTACTTTTATAATCTTCCTCTGTTAAACTGTCTAATAATTCCTGCTTTTCTTGATTAATATTTCTTTTTGTTTCGATTTGCTCCATTGTCTGAAGGTATGTATTATTTTTATTGTCCTTGGATACTGCAATAAAATCCTTAATACCATTTACATAATATGGCAATACTTTACCACTGAGCAAATGATCTTTGATATATCCGTTATAGGCTGCATGAGGATTGTTACCGTTAATTAGCAGATAAGAATTAACGGTATCCCTCATTAATTCCATGTCGTGCTTATCTCTTCTTCTTGCCATTGTTATCGGCCTCCTTCTATTATTGCTTAGATATAGAATACAATAATAATTGTTATGTGTCAATATGAAATTAAGTATTGATCATGATATTGTTATCTTGTGTAATAAAACAAAATAATAGTTTACTAAATAGTAGGCTATTATAATTAATATGTATACTTATTATATTTAACGTGATAACTGTAATATCATCTGAGGTGTTACTTGCTTGACTGGTGTTTTAGTTTGTTTAATGGTTCTAGTCAACTGGTTAATTAAATCGCTGGTTACTTGCTTAATGTTATTTTTCATATGTGATTAACCTCCCATTTATTATATTATGTATCTGTTATTAATTGTTATAATTTTAACAGATTGCTTTTATAATTGTCAAGATAATTTTAAAATACAAAAAGAAAAGGATACTGTTTTTAAGTATCCTTTATAACCTTAAATTTAAAGTTTTTTCTCATTGTTTCCAGTGCCTTAACTTCTTCTAATGTTAAATTCCTATATTCTATCTTATCAAATTTTAACCTTCTGTTTGCATAATTTTTTATTCCTTCTTCAAATCCAAAATAATATTTAGCTTTCCATCCTGTTTCGCCTCTGTATAATACTTCCCAATATAAAGTATTTTTCATTCGCTCCACTCCTTTAATATGTATTCTGTAAGTAATAGTATACAGACATTAATTATAATTGTCAAGTCTATATTACAAAAAAAAAGAAAAAGACCTTTCGGCCTTAATTCAATTCATTATTCATAATTTCGTTATTTATTTTATTGCTCACCTCTTGGAAATCATCATGACTGAAAACATCCACAGGTTTAACTCCAATACTGCAATTATCTTTAATGTATCTTGCAATTGCTTTTTTAACTACCTGCCTAACTGCAATTATTGGACTAACACAGTCAGGACTAATTTTCTTTAATTCTTCCTCAAATTTACCTTTAGTGTAATTGTATAATTCTTTTTGTTCTGCTATCATTAATAACAACTCCTTTAATATTTAATTTAACTATTAACAGTATACACATTATTATTATAATTGTCAAGCTATAAGGTTAAATATTTTAATAAACATATGTTCATAATTCCATATTTGAATAAAAACTATATTTTGTCATGTTTTGGAGAAAATAGGCAAAAATAAAACCCTTGATTATCAAGGGTTTAGGAAGGGTCTGTTATTTTTATTTTTAAGATTTTTTCATTTCAATTATATCCCTGAGTATTTCAGAATCAAATTGTATTTTTTGAATTGCTTCAAGTGTTTTTATTGCTTTGTATTCTATTTCTAATAAATCAGCCTTTAAAATCCCTTCAACCTGCTCAACTGCTTTTTTAAGAATCTCTAATTCTCTATTTAATTTCCTAGTTATCATATTAGTAAAATGTTCTTGCTTTGATGATCTAGCCATTAAAATCACTCCTGTTATTAAATTTAATATATTAAGTATAAACAAAATAAATTTATATGTCAAGATTATTTTTTAGTTCTGTTATATTGCTATACTGTTATAGCTGAATCAGACAAAATAAAAAAAGAAGGTTTTACCCTTCTTTACTCAAATAGTTCATCTCCTGAGAATTCGCTACATGCTTGGGATACTGCCTGACCGAATTGTTTTGCATATTCTCCCCATATTTTTTCTTGAAGTTCTTCTGCTGTTAATTCCTGTAAGTCATAGTCTTTCCTAAATTTGCTAATAATCTTTTTCATTTGATACTCAAATTTTGATTCAATAGTCATTGTATCGGCCTCCTGTTATATAATAATTTAATTTTCTGGTAGGAGGTTTTTGTGGATACCTCCGTAAACCGTAAAGCAAACTATTTAAAACAAACAATCTGGCATAGTCTCACCAGTTTTATATTCCGGCTCAACATGTTCACCAAAAATGCTAATTTGCAATTCATCAAAACACTGTTTTAATTCTGACCTACTTTCAAAAGCATCCTTGACAACTTTTTCCTGTTCTGTTATAAATGCAATTTCTTCTTCATCTTTTTCATCTTTTTCAATCTCTCCATTTTCAAAAGGAGAAGATTCTACACCTTCTAGATTAAGCAAAGGGTAAGGGATTCTCTGTCCGTTGGTAAATTTAACTAACCAATAGTAGGATGATCCGATTGGTGCTGTTATTGACTCATAAAATATTGTTTTCTTTCCGTTGGAATAGCGAGTGATTTTTTCTTCAATGACTATCGGCAATTCACTGGAAAGTGTTGTTCTTAATTTTTCTAACATTTCCATTCTTAAAGTATCGGTAGATTTATCTAACATAATATTACCTCCCTGTTATTGTTATATTCAATTCCTCGCATATCCCAACTAATGTAATATCTAGATGGGATAAACCAAAAATTAAATTGTAGCTTCTAAAGGAAGTAATACGGCACCATTTTCTAAATTGGGGTGAAAATCATGCCAGGATTTTTCTAATAGATAAAATTCATTGTTCATAACTACTACATTTTTCTTTCTGTGTAAAACTGGAATATTATTTTCATCAACAAAATTCTGAAATGGACTTGTTTTCCCTTCTGTCGGATTCCAGTTTATTGTAATAGCTTCTCTGTTGGTTCTTTTGAATTTCATTTGAACGCCTCCTCAAATAATATGTAATTTTAAAAAACCGTTTTTAAAACTAAAGACATTATACCACAGGATAAATTAATTTTGCAATACCTTTATCATAATTATTTTTACTTTCTTTATTAAATTTTTTACTGAATTAATACTTTTTATACTCCCAGGTATCCGAATCAGTTTAAATTTCCCCTACATTCTATCTAAAATCAATTTTAAAGCCTCTGACAGTCCCATACAGCAAATGCAGGTACAATGACACCTGATTTAATTTTTAACCTTGTTGTGGTCGATTCTGTGAAGGTGATTTATAGGTATGAGTAAAAATAAGCAAAAAAATAACCGCCTATTGACGGTTAAACCTTCTGTTATATTCAATTTTAGCCTTTATTTGTTCGACTTCATAAGTATTATAATTATGAATTTTTTGGTATATTTCACATGTCATATATTTCTGACCATTGGAGAAAATTATATATAATGGATCATTTGATACTACTGTTACTTCTCCTTCCATATCATACCATTTACTATTATAATATAACATTCTGATTACCTCCACAAAGTTATTTTTTAACACTATGTATTTTAATAGCTAATTGCATTTTTTGGTATTCTCTTTCCATATTTAATTCTTCCTGCTTACATTGTCCTTTTGACCAAACTTTTACAGGTATTACCATTTTAACATATTTATCTAATGCATAAGCTATTTTCCTTTTTGCTGATTTTTCGTTGCTGGAATAACTTTCTTGCAATATCTGATACACTTCTGTGTTAGGATTAATTATACCATTATTATCCATGTTTAAAATTAATTCTCTTAATATGGAAATAACCTTTTTACTAAGACTATGGAATTCTATGACTTCGATTAAGGCTTTTTCATTAATTTTCATTGTATCGCCCTCCTGAGATATTATTTTTGCGTTCTGTCTATTATATTATACTATTAAAGGTAGTCTGTCAATACTATATTTCACACAATTTTAATATTAACATACCATATATAGTATACATCTAAATAATTTAATACTACATATACACATAATACAACAATTTTTCACTTTGAACAAAACAATACTTTCATCATGTTTTTGGAGGTAAAATAGTGTATAATTTTGTGTATTTATGTATAAGTTTATCTAATTATTTTAATTGTAAAATAACAAAGAAAAAAGAAGGTTTTACCCTTCTGAGATATTACTTTTCTTAAATTCTTCTTGATAAAAATCATTTATAAATGGTTCCAGATATTTCATAATCTTTTTACATCTTCCAGCTTCTTCCTTGTGATAACTATTATCATGTCCCATGTTTTTATATTTAACTATATCTTCCTCAAAGGCGCATTTTCTAGCACCCAAAGCATTATATATAGTTTCTAATTCCTCCAAGTTATTGATATTTAAAGTAACTTTATTTTCCATCAATTAAACCTCCTCAAATTTATGTAATATGTAGTTGATACAATTATAAACGATTCCCTCAGCAAAAGCAATAATTATTTTTATCATCTTTTACTTATTACATCTATAATTTTTCCATTAATTGTCATTCAATATCACTTAAACAAAAACAACAAATTAACATAAAATCTAATATATATTTATCTAGTTTTATCCAATTATTTTATAATTATTCCATATCTAACTTTATCTAATAATCACTCTCACGTTCAATTCTAGGATTATAAGTGTAAGTATACCTAAGAAGGGATTAAAACGGCTGTATAAGACTAATATTGAGGGTATAATATTAATGTGTTGGGAGTTGTGACAGTTGGATGGAAGGAAGGGAGATAAAGAAGGATAAAAAAATAACCTCCTAAGAGGTTTTATAAGGGTCTTTGTTGCTATCCCATATAAATTCTAATATATCTTTTGTTTCTGGATGCATCCAAGCCACGTTACCGACATACTGATTATTTTCAATTATCTTCGTATATCCTTTCCCTTTACAGTATTCATTAAACTGTTTCCAGAAATAACCATTTAGATTAGAATTGCCTGAGACAGTTTTAACTTTCTTTTCCTTCTGTTGTGAGTATACAATAGCTTTTAATTTTCCCATAATCTACATACCTCCTAATTTTGCTATACTTCCTAGAAATTGCCAATAGGTATAAATCGCTGTGCCGATAGTTCCAGATATTAACATTAATTCTCTCATTATTCCGACATCCCTATATTTTATTATTATCCCGGTCAACCTTCCTACACCAACAACAAAAATTAACAGTGTAGGAAGGTTATTGGTTTTAGGAATTTTCTGAGATATATTTAACCCTTGCCTTATGGCATTTATTTTCTTCTTCTGATAATTCCCATGTTAATTCTTGGTAATAGGTATCAATTTCATCTAGATCATAATTTGTATAAGCATTATATTTAATGAATGAATCAAAAATCATTGAATAACAATCTTTGACAGTTGATTTTAAATTCAAGTTTTCGGCTATAACCTCATTTTCTACTATATACCTTTCTTTTTTAAGTTCCAGTGATTTAAGTAAAAATTTAAATTCTCTGAGGCTGTCGGCCTTATCAATTTTAACAATGTGGTGAGTATAGTATATATCTTTATAGTGCTTAAGTATTACAGTTAATTCCTTTTTATTCATGTTTGCGGTCAACTCCTTAAAATCAATATGTAAATGATACTCTATTTATATTAGCACACTATAGATTATATTACAACTATTATTTTAACTTTCTTTAATAATTTATCCGGCCAATATGAGCAATAAAACACAAAAAAATAAGCCTCCTGAGAGACTTATTAGAAATTAAATTTACATTTTCCTGGAAATTGGTTTTCCATGTTCTGTAAGGTTTGCGGATGGTATAGGGTAAAACCCTTGTTACCGCTGGAGTATTCAACATATACAAAAATCAAATCTTCATATGCTAGCATTTTATTAATTCACCTCCTTTATTATGAATTTGTGGCCGTTAAATTTGCATTTATACTTTTCTTCTACCTCTTCCAAGGTGTATGAGCGATTACTGCCTATTCCAGTTCTTAAAAAATAATCTAGTAAACTTTCGCCATTTGGATTTATTCGCCACACCTTGTATGCTACATCCAAACTAGCATTTAACTGAGGCACCAAGTATTCAGGAGAATTTTTTCTTGCCTCTTCAGCCTCAAATTCTGCTATAACTAAAGGGATTTCCTTTTTACCGTTGGCGTAACCTATGTGACGGCCTGGTAGATTCCTTTCATCGGTTTTACTTAGGATACTATTCCCATATTGACAGTTGCCTAATGTCCATACTGTATAAACTGCCATTTGTCCGACCTCCTATGTAAAAATAATATATTTTGCCTTGAGAATAGTATAACACACCTTGATCACATATACAACTATTATTTTCACTTTCTTTACAAAAACACAAAAAACAAAACCCTTAAATTATAAGGGTTTATAGCACCTCAATTTTACCAATTTCTGTATAAAATCGCTGTTTGGTTATGAAATAAAATAAAAAGAAAAAACCAGCTTTTTAGGCTGGTATATAAGACAGTTCCTCTATAATTTTAATATTATTCATCTTTTCGCCTTGTCTGCCACTATAATATTCAAATTCTACTATTCTTATATCTCTTCTTGCATTAGCCTTAAAACCGATTTCAATATCATTTTTAATACTTTCCAAAAATGTATATATCATACCATTTTCTAGTATACCATTATTAGTCCAACGGTTATTATACCAAAAAGAAAATACATAACCTTTCTTCATTCGTGACCGCCTCCACATATTTAATTTAACTACTACATATAATTATAAACATTTTTAAACTTTTTGCAATACCTTAACACTAATATTTTTATATTTATTTTCTTTAATTTATAAATAAAAAATAACCCTCATTTGAGGGTTAAAGCAGCTTGACAGTTTTGTTTTCGTGGTCTATCTCCTTAACTATGTACCTTTCGCCGTTGTTGTCATAGTAGATACTACCAGTATTAAAATTAAACCAGTTAATATAATGTGTCTTTTTACTGTTTAGTGACTCCAGTTCATTCTCAAATATTTCGCTGATTATCTCCTGACCTGTTGTAACCATGTAGTTATCACTTTTAATTCTAAAATTTTTCATAAGGTGTAACCTCCAATATATATTATATTTAGTTTTCAAAGTGCTATATAAAATAATAATATGTGCTCCGTTTGCTGATATTAATTATATCAAATTCAAACAGTATGTCAACAATTATTTTTACTATCTTTTAATCAATATATCCCATTATAAACCTTCCCAGCCTCAACTAAATCCCATATACTACCAATTATCTAGCAAAATATATAATTATTATATCCAATTATTTTATAATTTTAATGAATTTATATCTAATTATTGCTGTAGGAGGCTTTTTGGGAGTGCTGGATTGAAAGAAGTAGTAATGTAGGTGAATTAGGTTTTTTGTTTGAATGTGGGCGTTGTGTGGAGTTGTGGAGGGTCTGAGAGAGGAAAGTATAATCCATCAATTCTCTACATAATTTCATTACTATAATTTATGAATATTTCCGGTAATTGTCATATTGATATGATGCTAAATCAGAAAGTATATTGGTAACATGATACTAAATAGCACTGAGACAGACTATAAATATAATAATTTTAGGGTCAATGTAGGCTAAAAATGAGGTGAATTATTCATTTATGCATGAATAATAGAGTGTGTATGTATATTTATACTTAATAATGTAAATATATTACATGATCGATCCTTGTACCATTGATTATATAAGGGTTTATAATGTGTCGTCAGAATGCCCAGGAATGGCTGTATAAAATATTCAGTGTATGTTTGTACTTTGAGATAATTGAGAAGTGAAGAAGGGATTAAGGGAATTGTGAAGGGTAAAATTGAGGAATAGATGGATTGGTGATATTTGGATGATACTAAGATGATGCTAAATTTTTAGTGGTGTATGGTAGCAATTTTGGTAGCAATATAGTATTATTATAGTATCATGATGTTAAAATAAATGGTAATATGATAAGTATAATTATGTGTGACTTATTAGTAATAGAAAATATAATAATATTAATTTTGACATTTTTACTGCGGTAGCAGGAAAAATTCAAAGGTTGTCGGCTAGACTGCTTTATATGGTATTATGATATAATTTCTAGTGATAGCAGTGATATTAATATTAAATAGCAAAAAGTAAAATTTGATACCATACACCTAGATAGCAATAGCAAAATAAAAGCTGTCACTTATAAACCATAATATATAGTAGCAATATAAAAAATAATACTTATAAGGTATATAATATATAGTAGAAGGGATCGTCTATATAACTTATAAGTATTGAAATTTTATTTTAATATTTTAACCTCAATAATAATTCTGCTAATTCGTTCTGAGCATAAATATAAATATCATTTAATCTAAAAAATTTACTTAATGACATTTGAGAAGGTAATCCTAAAATCCTATTCATATACTCTTCAACTTGCTCATTATAATTAATTTCTGACTTCTCTTTGATACTTTCTGCCTGGTTATTGATTGAGTTTATTACTTTATCATTCAACATTATTTTATGCATGTTTAATTCAGCTTGTTCCAGTGCCTCAATGATATGTTCTTTATTGAATATTATTTTTATATCAGTGTAAGTAAAATTAATATTATATTTCTCTTTTAACAGTGTATTTATTCTATTATAAAATTCTGCATGTTTAAATTTAAGATGTACTAGTGTGATACTTTCTAGACCCATATCTTTTAATACTTGCTTCTTCACTTCAAGTATGTATTTCTTTTCTTTATCCTTGGCTATTCTGGTAACAACTTGATACCTACTATTTACTAATTCTTCAATGTTAATTATGGTTAGTTCCTCATAATCAACTAAGCACCTATTTTTAAGATTCCTGAGACTATCAAATATTATTTTTCTAAGTTTTTGATATGTCCTTTGATAAAAATGATTAATATGATAATCAGTAATATGATCGCTGTTTGCTTTTAATTCTTTCCTATTTTCTTTTATGTATTCCTGATTAATCATACCCAATAGCAAGCATAGGTTTTTCAGTGTCAATGTTACCTTATATCCTGTTTGCTTTGACAAGTGATTTAACAATAATAATTCTATGTGTTGAACATATATAGACCTATTCCCTAATGTCCTTTTATCATCTTTCTGCATTAGTTTTTGATATATTTCAATTATAATATATTTGTGACCTACACGTTCCCAATTAAAACATTGTTTGAATTCTCTTTCTTGTGATTTTTTACTATCTCCTAATTTTACTTCTTGGTTTAATATCCTGCATAATTCTTTATAATTTTTAATTATTTGGCCTATTGTTAGATTAGATTTAACCAGTTTATGCAGTTTTAATATATAATTATTTTCTGATTCTTTTCCGGTTGTCTCATTGGTATTGTTAACAGTATCAATTGCGGTATCAATTATGTTATTTTTGGTATCACTGAATATATCATTAAATATATCAGTGTCAAAGTTATTTTTGGTATCAGTTGTAATAATAGTTCCTCCTTTTAGTTTAATTTAATTGATTTAATTGATTTATTTTTCTTTTCCTACATATTATTTATACAATTCTATAAAAACTATTGACATTTAGCAAAATAATTATATCTATTTTCTTCTGCACTCCTTTCTGATTTAATTTGTTGATTGATTGATAGATAATTTAATAGATTGTATATATAATAGTGTCAGTAAACTTTATTATAACATATTGAGAATTGAATGTAAAGAGTTATTTTGTGGGAATTTGTGGTAGGTTGGATTATAGGTTGCTGTTATGGTAATATGTGGAAGGTGGTTATTGGCTGGCTGTTATAGAGGAATTGGATAAATTTATGGTATTATGAGTTTAAAAATAGACAAAAAAAATAAGCCTACCCGGTTAAGGTAGACTTAATAATTATATTACTCTTATTAATTCCCATTCGTTGGTTATTTCTGGATTAAGTATATTGTCTGTTATAATCATATTCCCTAAATCTGTATAAATATGGATGTTCTTGGTAGATATTTGTATATGCCTTTTGTTGGTAGAATAATAGACAAAATTCTTTTGCATGGTTGGATCATTGAGTCTGTTATACAATTCTATGTCAGATTTTGACATTATTCTATTAGTTCCCTTCTGAAATAATCTTAAATATCTTAATGACCTGCTGATAAAAGAACCGTCTACATCAAAGCAATTAAGGAATATTTCTAATAACTCATAGTTATTATGGTTTCGGTCAACGCCATAATAAGCTATGTCGAAGTCTATTAGATACAATTTTCCCTGGTAATATAGCCATTGTAGGCAGTCTGAGTAATAGATATTCAAGTTTTGGAGGTAGTTAATTTGTTTGAGCATGAAGGGAATATTCTTGGTTATTATGTATTTAACTTTGTTACGGTCTTTTTTGGGAATAGTGTCAACACTGATAACATGGGCCGATGGCATTGTTATATATTGTTTATATTCGTGCATTATGGTATCTACTGGAAGGTTAGTTGAACCATGTAATAATTTTAGGAAAAGGAATTCGTTAGAGGAAGGAATTGTTTCTTTATGGAATAGTTTGGTTGTTGGGTCTGTGAAGGTGTGAAGATTACCTTTCATTGTTGTAGAGCCTCCTTTCATTGTTGTTAGAATATTGAGTTGTTATAATCCCTTTATGTAAAGCAGGATAAAAAATACATTTGGCATACCCTGCTTTATTAAAAAGATTTTATTGTTATACTGTTAGGATATTTTGCAACGGGTTAAAATTGTTTGTTTCTCTCCTTTGTATTCGTTATGTTCTTTGATACTACCCTTCAATTTTAAGTTATCACTACATTTTATATCTGTCAATGCTTTACTAGTTTTCCATACAAATATATTACCGTTGTTATCCTCAAATTTGTGTATCCATATAGTACCAAACATAGTGTCATAATGGAAAAACTTTACATAAGTTAATTCTATTTGAATTTTTTCTCCTGGTGTACCTACATAGTCAGATATTGACTGTTCTTTTGTCTTAGTGGCTTTTCTTTCAGCCTCTATTTGTCTTTCTATCATTTTTACATATGCAGGAATTATTGAAGCAACAAAGCCGAAATCCTTAATTCTGATTGTTCTCTCTTGGCTGAGAAGGTGAATGCTGTACATATAATCATTTAGGTTGTATTCTGGCAAGTTCTTACACCAATTAAGTGCATCATCAGCTAACTTTTTGTCATTTTCTGTTATATCTATAGTGTATTTACCTATAATATCAGTAATAATTTTTTCAACTATGTCTGAGGTAGGCAATACACCATCTAATTCAGAGGCTTTAGACCTAGATAAAAAACCTTTTTCCCTTATTACGGCTGCAACTATATTCATAAAACTAACAATGTCGTACCTCATTGCCCCTGCTGGGATTCCATCAAATTCACTATCATCGGAAATATTGATAATTTCTAAGTATGAGGCGTAAAAGGCAGGGTCAACGTGTCCCAAAAAATCTTTTAAGCAGGACTTCCCAACCATTTTATATGTGTCAGTTTCTATGTGTCTAACAATAAAGGTATATTTGCGTTTACGGTCACTATTGCAATGTTCACATATCAGCAGTTCTCTGTATTCTTCTGGATAACTTTTACCTGGTATAGTTTTAATTAAAGTTCCATTCTCCATTGCTTCACATGAGGCTATTAACTCATAACCAGCAATTATAGGAGATATTCCAGAAAGTTTAATTTGATGGTAAGTTGTTGTTATGTTATGGTAAAAATAATAATCGTTCATGTCCTGGGAATTGCTTACAGGTGTTTTTTCTAGTGTGCCAATAGTTTCTAATGTTATCGGCTGACAATTAAGTTTTAAGGCTTTTCGGTTAAGTTTTTTGATTTTTTGCTCTAGAGAATCTAAGTTGCAAGCTGGGATTTCAAAAATATTGGTTATTTGTTCCATTTTGTTAACCTCCTTTAGTTTGGTTGGTATTGTTATATTATGTAAAATCAAAATACCTTTAGATTACATATTGCCGGGTCGGTTGGTAGTGAGCTGTTATGGTATTTTGGCAATATGCAAATTAAAGATATCTCTAAAGCAAGGATTATATTTAATCTGTTATAATTTTCCTTACTCTGGAATACTCAATAAATTCAGTATAGCCTTTTTCTCTGGCTATTTCAATCAAATTATTCCAGGTTAATTTTAATGTATCCTGTAAACTTATAGTAGGCATTAATTCAGTAAGTAAATGTGTAAATTGTAGACTAGCTTTAAAAGTTTCAATTTTTAACGTACCTCTAAAAATTCTGATTTCTACAGTATTATCATTTTTCAAGTTGACTGCAAAATATCGGCCCTCAGCTTTAGCCTTTTTGCAGATTTCGGAAGGTTCTTCTTCCTGCAATAGGTTGTTATAACGGTTACAATATTCTACAATTTGTTCATTCTTCCTTCTGGAAAACTTTTTAATGTTATCCCAATTAGTCTCAAAAAACAATAATAATTTAGCAATATTTAAATCCTGCTCATGCTCTGTTGAGCCAAAAGCTAACTTGCTAATGTGTATATGCATCCCACAAGTTCCGATATCGTGGGAAGAATAACCTTTTGTATCACATTCATCAAGAATATATTTCCATCCCATATTTTTCATATGGTAGGAATATGTACAAGGATGTGAAACTAATTCCATACCGCGCTTAATTGAACCATCTTTTTTAATGTAAAGGTATTTTTCATACTCTGTTAAATCTGTTCCGTTGGCTTGATCATGAATCTCTAAAGCATGGTCTTCTTTTGATTCATAACAATCGCGTTCCTGCTCTTCTGTTCTGTCGATTTCTAATTCTATTCCATAATATATATTTGTTACTTCACTAGTCATAGAATGGAAGTTTAAGGTTTCCGGTGTATATTTGTAGTCGTGAATAAAAGTTAAATTTTTCTTAATATCATCCTGGCAACTACAACAAACTGGTTCATTTTGCCATAACTCAGTATTATCACGTTCAACAATATTTTCACACTCAGAACATGTTATTAAGTCTAATTCTTCTATGCAGTTATGACAAGCATAATTATTATGCCCTTCTGTTATATTACTTTCATGGTATTCGGTATTACAAAAACTACAAGTTTTAATTTCCTGAGCGCATTCGTCACAATAAAATTCATCCTCTGTAAAATTTCCATCTCGTTGGTACATATTGTCAGATATGTCAGTAAATCCACAGTGAAAACAACTTACTAATTCTTCCTGATTTGGCATTGTAAAACCTCCTTGTTATATTTTTAATATATTAAAATCCTTTGTAAAGTCTCTATTGTGTTAGTATAGAGACTTTACAAAGGATTTTATCCCCTGTTATTTTCTGTTATAGATTGTAAAAATTCCATAAACACATTTTTTTCATAATTTTTACATTTACTATCTTTGTTAATATTACGGCAATATTCATATCCCTTATCTTGGAAATATTTTTTATCTTTATGCTGTTTATACGGTTCAACTTTCCCAGTAGTTGGATTCACATCTTTCGGAAATTGATATTCCCTACAAAGATGATTATACCAAATATTTCTATCTGGATTTAGATTAATAAAATTAATACAACTAATACAATATTTTTCCATGTTATTGCCTCCTTATTTTAACTATTTTTAGTAAAAACTCCTTATAAAATCCTTCTTTTGTTATAAGTTGTTGGGAAGGTAGAAGGACTTTATAAGAGGTTTTTAACCTCTTAAATTATTTAAAACCAGTTCTTTAATTCCTGCTCAATTTCCTTGGCTGGATTAGCGAATTCTTTTAATCCTTCCTTCTGCATCCTGGTTAATTCTTCCTTCCTGAGTTGTTTTTGTTGCTCGGATAATTTGGATAAAGTTGGATTACATGCAATTTCTAAGCTGGAATATTTGGATAAGTTTAACATTTTGTTACCTCCTGTTATATTATAATTTACCTTCCCATAACCTACCATAAAATAGTAGGCTAACGGAAAATAAACTAAGTTGTTATAGATAATTTTCAGGTGTGCAGTGTACGCAACCACCACCACGACAAAATAAGCAAATGTTAGTTGTTGGCTTCTCAGATTGTTTGGACTTAGAGATAATGTTATAAAATTCTTCCTCGGTTAATTCCTTTTCTGGTTGTGTTGGTGTTGGTTCTTGTTTGGCTATACAATCAGGACAAAATAGTAGATCATCGCTGGTGTAGAGTTTATTACATTCAATACAAATTTGCTTCATGTTGTTACCTCCTGTTATTTGGTTTTAGGATTTCTTGTTAATCCCTTTATAAAATGCAGGTTAAATAATTTTAAGTAAATACAATAACCTGCACTATTTAAAAGGATTATATAGAATAATTATAATGCGGTATACTGGTTAATTCCTCTATTGTTTTTCCTGTCCTGCAACTAACAATAATATGCTCAGTACCTGGATATAGATTTTCAATGTAACTGTCAATGTCGCCGTGAAGGTGTAAGTCTAACTCATGTACTATTACGTTACTTATTTCTGGGCTGACATTGTCTGTATAAAAAATTTGGTAATAATCAAGCTGAGCTTTTAGAGGTGTTAGAATGTTTTTAGTATCGGCAATGGTTTTTTTATAACTATTAATCATATGTGCATCGGTTAAAGTTATTAAGGTAGATTCTAAAGTTAAAATTTGAGTATTCCACATTTTAGCCTCTTGGATAAGGTTGTTTAAGTTAATATTAGTCATTGTTATCAATCTCCTTTTAATTTAGTTTAGTTTGTTATAGGTTAAACCTCTTGTAAAACACCTGTCAGTCTCGTAGATGCTTTACAAGGGATTTAATTTAATACCCTTGTTTTGGTTGGTGTTGTTATGTTATTGGTTTAATTTTGCTAATTGTTTTAATCCCCAGACTGTTTTATACTTTATTTCCATTTCTTCCAAATGTCTTTCTCTTTTCTCATACTCTGTATCATCTTCAATATTCCAGGTAAATTCTCCAATTTCTGTATCAATATTTATATACCCGTTTGACAGGTGCATATATACGATATTTGCAAAATTGATATTCTTTGCATCGTCCGCACCTGTCAAAATGTCTTCTGAGTTAAAATTTCGCTCTGTGCCGTCCGCATAAATAATATGAAATGTATCATCGACACCGTACATTTCTAGTAGATCAAAACGCTGACGGTTAAAAATATTTCTGTAAGTATCTGACATATACTGTAACCAATTTCCTTCTGAATCTTGGTAAAATGAATAGTCTGTTTTTGCTACTTTTAATTGTTCGGTGACAAGTTTTTTATACTCTCTGTTATAGTATTTTTTGTTAGACTGGAATTCCTTGATTGATGTAATAATGTCTTTCTTGATGTTTTTCAATATGCAGGTTGGTTTGTTGACTCTATTATACTTCTTCAACCATTTAGCGCAAAATTCCTGCTTCTGCAAAGGTGACTGCATATATAGTGGCTCAATTTCGTTGATGTATTGCTCATATGGTATTTGTAGAGCTGTTATAGAGCAAAATTCATGGTGCATCATTTGTATGTACCTCCTTTATTTAAACCCTTTGTAAAACCTTCAAAAGCAAAACAGAGTAAATAAAAGATAGTTGAAGGTTTTAAAAAGGATTTATGCAGTTCTGGCACCGTTTTCACTACTCACTATCACACCCACAAACTTTCCCCATGCGGTTAGCCCGCCCATATCCCAGATCATCGATAGACTGCTGTCTACCTCACCTTACGCTGGACACCCTTCTGCAGTGGCAATAGTATCATTGTAGAGTCGTTCGCCGTACTCCCTGCCTATATGTAGTTTTTAAAGAAGACTTACACCTTTATATAATGCAAGAATCATGCCAAAATTATATTTATAATTTGTAGTATACCCTTAAAAGGTATAAGATATTCAGAGGCTGAAAGTGTTGATTTTAGTAGGTTTTTTGCGTTGTTTGGTCGGATATATTGGAGGGTATATTGGGTATTTTGTAGGTTGAATTAGTAGATAGTAAAAGTGTATCGGAATAGAACATTTATGTGTTCTGAAATGGAACAATGTGTTCGTTTATGGAACAATTGAGGTATAGTAAAGGTATAGTAGGATGATCAGAATGTTACAATAGTGTAGCAAAATGATACTAAATTGTAACAATTTAATGTGGTTATTTGGTTGGAGTGTTAGGTGATTGAGTGTATTTTAGAGGGATTTAGAGGAATTTATATAGATTTATATATGATATTTTGGAATAGTATATATGATTGGTTGTTTGGTTTTGTGTAGGTTAAAATTATATTTATAGTGCTTAGGTGTTAGTATACGTTATTTTAATTTAGGCTTAATTTTGACGTATGCTACAATAGGGTTTATTTGCGTTGTGATAGTGTTTATAGAGGTTGTAGAAATTTTAATGTGTAGGTGTATAGGTATTTGATGATAAGAGAATTTGGATTTGGTATGATTTAGGTGGTAATGATGTGGTAATGGAGTTTAGTTTATGATGTTAGTATTGTGTTAGAGTGATATAATTTATTGATACCGTTTATATGGTAGCAGTTTGGTAGCATTGATTTATTATATATTAGTATGTAGATTAGAATATATAGGTATTAGTAAGCTATATAAGCTATGTATCAGATATAAATTATAGTCGTGATAGATTGGTATTATTAGTATTTTATATTGGTAGCATAGAGATGATGTATGTATTATATAGATATGATATACTTGGCAACATGATATATTATTAGTGGTAATAAGATGGTAACATGGTTAGTAGTAATGTGGTAATATAATACTGATATAAACGGTAATATAGATAGTAACATAATAGTAATAATGTATAGTGAGATATGGTAGCATTGTATGGTATATAGATAGATAGTATATTAGATTGTATAATGGTAATAATATAAGTATAGTATAGCTTTGTTTGGAGTGTTGTATAGGTGTTAATTGTAATATGTGTTAGTTTGTTTAGTGTTTATGTTGTAGTCTATGTGTGGATATGTGTGTTAGATAGTACAGGTATATAATTATTGTGTATATGTCATGTAGTATTTAGTATTATTTCATGTAGTATTGATTACTATGTGTAATAGATATTAGTATTATATTATGTGGTATTAAATATGATATTATGTGGATAATTATATGTTGTTAGGTGTGGTGTGAATTGTGTGATATTTAATACAATTATGTAGATATGATTACTATTGCAGATAAGAAGTATTCTTTGTTAGGAAAATTTACTAGATAGGATTTATTCTTATTTAGGATTTATTCTTATTTAATAGTTCAACAAAAAATTTCTTGTTATATATTCCGACTTAGTACCTGGTACTAAATTATATCAGGTGCAATTGTTCCACGTGGAACATTAGAATTATAATTGTACTTTGTTCCACACGTTCCACTATACATTTCACACGCACGATAATTTTATTAATCCGGTGGTCAATTGGTTCACTTGTGGCAATATAGAGATATTGCATTCATTTATATATTATTTATGTAGCATATATCCCCTATATTTCATTTCACAGGTTATATTATACCTATTTCATTTCATCATGGCTTATTTGACGTTTATTTTAGCGTTTTATTTTCTATCACTTCAAAATATTTACCATTAACTATATACACTCTGCACTTAGCTACATTATGTATCTATTTAGTTCCGATAATAAAGATTATGTAAACTAGACATAACCCTGTAACCTGCATTATATAAGGGTTTTTGGATTTATATTATTATTTTGTTGGTTCAATTGTCAAATGTCCTTCAGTGGTGGACGTTTTACCGTTCATGATCACCTTCACAACCGCAGGGCTGAGACACTGTATTGTATTTTTCAGATTTGATGAGCAGACCGGGGGATACTTTACAAATTGAGAGTGATAATCATTATCATATGCCACCACATCAATTCTCCACTTAGACCAAATCCAAATTTCGATTGCGACTCTCGTATATTAATCGTCTAACTACATAAATAATAAATATTTTCAAATATATAATCATTATTCTAACCATTATCCCAATACTACTATAATCATAATTTTAATCTAACAAATCTAACATAATCTACTACATCTATTCTTTCTACTCTCTTTTATCTCCTTTCATGAACACATCCTAAGCACACTAATATCAACACATTATAACACATTCTAATCCTATCACAACTAACCAATATTATCAACCAATACATCAATTAAATAACAATCAAATAACAATCAAATCATAAATATCGAATATTAT
>Ga0209318_1000343_pt1 | contig 46756 bp, 47 predicted proteins | sample RifGroE1_FD_183999 | JGI IMG/M metagenome (GOLD analysis project Ga0209318, IMG submission 183999) | Groundwater microbial communities from Rifle, Colorado, USA - Groundwater E1 (SPAdes) (version 2) | ecosystem: Environmental > Aquatic > Deep subsurface > Groundwater | place: Rifle, Colorado... | reverse complement strand
ACTGCCCATTCAGAAGAAAACACACCGCCACCTCGTGCGGTTCAGCTCAACAAGGTTTATCAGCCGCAAAGGGAGTCCCATGCTTGCTTCACACGTCGTTTCGCGGCTGATAAACGCTGTTCGTTAGAGCGCTCGGGATCTGCCATGGCTACACGTGAATCGTCGAAAGACATTGCAGAGCGCGACGAGACGTTTGGGCAATTCAATCGTCTTCTCGCGTTGACACGCGATGAAGACGATCGTGGCCTAGTCCTTTCGATGGCGGCATTCGCCGAAGATCTGCTCGGTCGCCTTTTGTGTGCTTATCTACGGGAAGGAAAAGCGTCAGCGGACTTAATTGAAGGGTTCAATGCTCCGTTGGGAACCTTCTCTGCCCGCAACAAGGCGGCTTACGCCGTTGGTATCGTCTCGGACCATCAATATGCGGACTTGGAGCTCGCGAGGAAAATCCGGAACGAGTTCGCACATAACTGGGAAGGCTGCTCATTCGAAAAGCAGAATGTTCGGGTCTGGGCCGAGGCGATGAGCCCGAGTCGGATCATCGAACGCGAAGCACCCGACCCAAAGCATAAGTTTCAGCAATCGATGGCCTGCACGCTTGTAGAACTTCAGTATCTTCTCAGCTCGCTCGGACCTGGTAAGAGAACTGTTCAAGTGATTGCCGCTCACCTCTCCACGAAGCCGCCAGCGTGATGCGCTCTAACTGGTCGTTCGACACGGGCACGCACCGGCACTGCGCCGCACGGCGTAGGCTTGTTCACACGTCTTGCGGCGCACTGCCGGTGCGTTCCGGTCAAGTTCGAAGTTAGGTTGCACAGAATGCGCATTCCACAGGCTCGCAGCAGAGAAGCTTTGGCCACGGCCCCACGTTTCCTTCGGAAACCACGTCGCCATAACGTTGAGCAACTGCTGAAGCGCCTTCACGCAGATCTGCGTCCCGAGATTCTCAAGCACATGCAGCCGGCGATGCTCCTTCTCGATGAGTCTGTTCAGTTCTTCATTCATCTTGAGCGACATCTTTTGTCGCGAAAGCTGACGAGGGGTGCGTCCATATTCGCTCAGCAAGTCTCCCGGTTGCGCAGTGATGTAATCGCATTTCGCGCCGTAGTTGCACTTGGACAGGAGGCGCCAGCCGCCGTGCTTGCTCGCGCATTCATCGAGGGCGTCGAGTTGGCAATGTCATTGGTGGTCGATCCCGACTTCTCCGATCGCTACTTCGACTCGAGTGATCACTCGATCTTCTGGAAAACCAGCATCGGCTACGGCAAGATCTACCCTCGCGTTGAGGCCTTCCTGCGCCTCGCAGGTGGCACTGACGAAATGATCGCAGAGCGCATCGCGCATCACAAAGCGACAAAGGATGCCTTGTCTGGGCATGTGCATGCCGCGAACTTCAGCGCTATGCGTTCATTGGCACCTCCTTTGCTTTCCCATCCTGGCGCATTCCACATTGGAGAGTTGGGCACCGCCAGCGCACATCTCCCAAGACTCTGCTTGCTGATCGCTGATGAGACCCAAGTTTTCTCGGCCTGCTGTCTCAGCCTACTGATCCGTCCCGATGCCCCAGAAGCGCTCAAGCACCACAAGCCAAAGGCTGAACTAGGTGACGTGGTGGCATCGGCGCACGTGTTGCAGACACTGCTTACCGAGTACGGGGATCAGTTGGAGGCGCACTACGCCACCTTCTTGGACTACGACACAAGCGCGGCGGATGCCGCTCCTACGAGTGCAACCTAACATGTCGTTCAACCGGACCCGCTCCGGCAGCCGTCGTAAGGCCGCTCCAGGCCAAACCTCTCATCGTCCTTCCGCGGCCTTACGCCGTCTGCCTCCGCGGTCCGGTTAACTCTATGTTGAACGACCGCTTCGCCGTAGCTGCGAAGACTGATTCTGGCCGATGAGCGACATGCTCGCCCTGACAGTCTTGGCTGGTGAAACGACACGCAACCAGTCCGGCGCGTCGTCTAGCGGCAAACCAAGTCGTCAGCATCCAGCGCAGGCGGGCGCGTCAGGTCTTCGTCGATGCCCATGACGGCACTGGCCCGTTCGACGGCCCGCCACAACAAGCGCGGCATCTTCAAAATCTCGTCGGGCGTGTCGGCCTGTGCGATCCAGCTGCTGATCTGCTGGTGCTCGTCGGGGGTCAGCAATGCCAGGTTCAGCATCTCGTCAATGGTTTTCATGGCGGCTTCTGTCAAATCTTGGGGAACAGCGCTGATGCTGTCACAGATCCATTGCGCCAGCGTTCAGCCCAACCTTTCAACCCTGGCCTTCATCGCAACCCACCCTTGCCCAGCTCGCGGATTTTGCCGGGCCGGTGCGCCCTTGTTCGCATGCCATGGGCTCCCGGCGCTGGTTGTGGCAAGCTACGGACGGTTCAGCGCAACCACGTCGGAGATCACCATGTCCACCAGCCTTGAAGTCTTGGAAGCCGAGGTCCTGAAGCTTGACCCTGCGGACCGTTCCCACCTGCTTGAACGCCTCATTGCGAGCCTCGACGTTGAACCTGAAGTGGAGGAAGCCTGGGCATTGGAGGCTGATCGAAGAGAGGCATCGTTGGGGTCGGGAGCGGAAGCCGAGGTGTCCGCGCAGGAAGCCATGAATCGCTTGCGGCAAAGGCTGGTGCGGTGACGTATTCGCTCCACCCCGGTGCGGAGCAAGACATTGCCGACGCCTTGGACTTTTATGCGGAGCGGGCTGGCCTGCAGGTTGCACAGCGGTTCCTTGACGAGTTCGAACGCGTTGCGAAGCTGTTGGTCACGCACCCAGGCTTGGGCACACCCGCCACCAAGGGCCGCCGTGTCTTTCCGCTGCGCATCTTTCCGTACTCGGTCGTCTATCGAAGTCTTGAGCCGGGCATTCGAATCATCGTTGTGCGCCATCAGCACAGAAAACCAGGTTTCGGCGGCGCCAGGCAATAGCACATTGGTGTGCTCTTGGGATGAGTCGCCCAACCCTCCCATCGCAGGGGCCAGAGCACGTTCAGCCTTTCACCTCACCGCAACCCCGCCTTGCGCAGCCGGTAGCTGAACTGCCGTAGCGTGAGTCCCAGGCTTTGCGCTGCGCGCGACTGGTTGCCCTGATGGCGGGTCAGCGCGTCCTGCAAGGTCTGCGCGTCGTGTGACGTGGCGCTCTGGTAGTCGCGCACCAGCCCTGAGCTAGCGGGCAGGGCAGGCGGGATCGGGGCCGAGGCGGGCGCGGGACGGGCATCGCCCAGCGCCTCGGGCATGAAGCGCTCCAGCGCCGCGGCCGTCACCAGCGTGTGGTCGGCCAGCAGCACCAGGCGCTCGATCAGATTGCCCAGCTCGCGGATGTTGCCGGGCCAGTCGTGCGCCTCCAGCCGCGCCAGCGCGTCGGGCGCGAGGTTGACGTTGCGCTGGTGCGCCTGGTTGGCGCGGCTCACGAAATGCAGCGCCAGCGCTCGCACGTCTTCGCGCCGCTCGCGCAGGCTGGGCAGGCGGATCGGGATCACGTTGAGCCGGTAATACAGATCCTGCCGGAAGCCGCCGGCCTGCACCTCGCGGGCCAGGTCGCGGTTGGTGGCCGCGACCAGCCGCACGTCGATGCGGATCTCGCGCGTGCCGCCCAGGCGCACCAGCGTGCCTTCCTGCAGGGTGCGCAGCAGCTTGCTCTGCATCGCCAGCGGCAGCTCGCCGATCTCGTCCAGAAAAATCGTGCCGCTGTTGGCCTGTTCGAACCAGCCGGCGCGCGCCGTGCTCGCGCCGGTGAAGGCGCCGCGCTCGTAGCCGAACAATTCGGACTCGAACAGCGTGTCGGGAATCGCCGAGCAGTTGACCTTGATGAAGGGCTGGTCGCGCCGGCCGCTGGCCAGGTGCACCGCGCGGGCAAACAGCTCCTTGCCGGTACCCGACTCGCCCAGCAGCAGCACTGTGGCCTGCGACTGCGACACGCGCTCCAGCTCGCCCAGCGCCTGCAGCAGCGCGGGCGAGCGGCCGATCAGCCCGTAGCGCGCGCTGCCCACATCCAGCGCGTGCTCCAGCGCCTCGTTGCGTGCGGCTAACTGGCGCCGCTCTTCGGCCACCAGCTGCTCCAGCTGCAGCAGCTGGCCGGCCAGCGTGGCCAGGATGCGCAGCAGCGCCAAATCGTCGTTCAGGTGGCGCTGGCGGCTGCGGATGCGGTGGCAGGCGAGCACGCCGACGGTGGCGCCGTTCACCTCGATCGGCAGCGCGATGAAGGCCACGGTCTGCGGCGGCAGCTGGGCGCGCGCCACGGTGCGAAAAAGGAACAAGGGTTCGGCGTCCACGTCCTGCACGATGGCGGGCAAGCCGCTGGCGAGCACGCGGCCGGTGATGCCCTCACCCCAGCGGAACACGCCGCGCGCCGCTTCCTCGGCGGTGAGGCCGTAGGCGTGGCGGACCGAGGCGGTGCGCTCAGCGCCGGGCACCGCTTCGTCGGCCAGCACCATGCGCCCGCGGTTCAGGCCCAGCAGCTCGCTCATCAGGTGCAACATCTCGCGCAGCACAAAAGCCGGCGCCAGGCTGCGGCCCACGAGCTTCATCACCTCGCGCATGAGTAGCAGCTCCTGGGCGTGCCAGTCGGTGGCGGGGGTGTCGGGGTCGGTGGGGTGGGGGGCCATGCATGTGGATTAGCAAACATCGCACCAGACGCATCCTTCCGACCGGCGGGCGTTTCGCCGCCGAGTGCTGGCTGTAGGAGGGCTGTTGTAAAGCGTTCTTTAAAACACTTGGCTCAAATAAAAGAATTCTTTAATATCGGAGCCATATTCAAAAGAGGGCTTGCACATGAAGCGCGTCACCGGCAGCTACGTCACCCACACCACCCTCGGGGAGCCGGTTCAGGCGTTTGTGCCTCACGCCCTGCCACCCAAGGCACCGGCTCTGGCGGAATCGGCCTGGGTTGAGCGCAACCGCGCGGCGCAGTTGGCGCTGGCGCGCCTGTCGGCCGTGGCAGGGCTGGTGCCTTCGGTGGACTGGCTGCTCTACAGCGCCATCCGCAAGGAGGCCCTGATGACCTCGCAGATCGAGGGCACGCAGGCCACGCTGACCGACCTGTTTGACGAAGAGGCCGGCCTGACCGTGAGCAACACCGACGACGTGGAGGAGGTCACCAACTACCTGCAGGCCTTCCGGCTGGTGCAGGACAACCTGCGCGATGCCGCGGGCCTGCCGATCAGCGTGCGCCTGCTGTGCGATGCGCACCGCCTGTTGCTCAACGGCGTGCGTGGCACCGGCAAGCAGCCGGGTGAACTGCGCCGCTCGCAAAACTGGATCGGTGGCACGCGCCCGGGCAACGCGGTGCTCGTGCCGCCGCCAGCCGACCGGGTGCCGGTGTTGCTGGCCGATCTGGAACGCTTCATTCATGCACCTGCGGGCGGCTTGCCGCCCTTGGTCAAGGTGGCGCTGGTGCACCAGCAGTTCGAAACCATCCACCCGTTTCTGGACGGCAATGGGCGCATGGGGCGGCTGTTGATCGCCGCCTTGCTGGAGCACTGGGGCTTGTTGCCAGAGCCGCTGATGTACTTGAGCGGCTACCTCAAGCGGTACCAGAGTGCCTACTACCGGCACCTGTCCGACGTGCGCACCGAGGGCGACTGGGAGGGCTGGATCGCGTTCTTTCTGGAAGGGGTCGAGGTGGCCGCGGCGGAGGCTGAAAAAGACATTGTGGCTCTGGCCACTCTGGTGGCCGCCGACCGCAGGCGTTTGCTGCAACACGCCAAGGCAGGCCCGGCCAGCTACCGGCTGTTTGAGCTGCTGCCCACCATGCCCCGTTTCAGTGTCGAGCGGGTCCGGGCGGCGTTGAGCACCACCTTCCCCACCGCCAGCGCGGCTGTCAAACTGCTGCAGGAACTGGGGATCGTGACCGAGGTCACCGGGCAGAAGAAGAACCGCAGCTTCAGCTATCAGGCTTACATCGATCTGCTCAGCCGCTGAACCGCCGCTGAACCGCCGCTGATGCCGCGTTCGGTCGAACCCCCTTGCCGGGGGCGTTGGCATAAAATTGCGCTCTCTCAAGGAGCGCTGCAGCGCCGGGGGGCATCGGCCAGATGCCCGCACCCGGTGTCAGGCTTGAGACGTCGGGGCCACACGGTCCCGGCTGGTCACACAGACCCCCAACGGCGCTCACCAGTTTTTGTCCGCAACCCTGGTGAGCCCCATGTCCGCAGTTTCCGACTCCGCCGTTTCTCCCTCTTCGTCCGCCGCCGTGCCGCCCATGCTGCTGTCCGGCCTGGAACCGCTGCGCATTGGCGAGGGCAGCCTGTTCGTGAACGTGGGCGAACGCACCAACGTCACCGGCTCCAAGGCCTTCGCCCGCATGATCCTGAACGGCGAGTACGAGCAGGCCCTGGCCGTGGCGCGCCAGCAGGTGGAGAACGGCGCGCAGGTGATCGACATCAACATGGACGAGGCCATGCTCGACAGCAAGGCGGCGATGGTGAAGTTCCTGAACCTGATCGCCGGCGAGCCCGACATCGCGCGCGTGCCGGTGATGGTGGACAGCTCCAAGTGGGAGGTGATCGAGGCCGGCCTGCGCTGCGTGCAGGGCAAGGGCGTCGTCAACTCGATCAGCATGAAAGAGGGCGTGGACGAGTTCAAGCGCCAGGCCGGTCTGGTCAAGCGCTACGGCGCCGCCGCCGTGGTGATGGCCTTCGACGAAAAGGGCCAGGCCGACACCTACGAACGCAAGGTCGAGATCTGCGAGCGCGCTTACCGCATCCTGGTGGACGAGGTGGGCTTCCCGCCCGAAGACATCATCTTCGACCCCAACATCTTTGCCATCGCCACCGGCATCGAAGAGCACAACAACTACGCGGTCGATTTCATCAACGCCACGCGCTGGATCAAAGCGAACCTGCCGGGCGCCAAGGTGAGCGGCGGCGTGTCCAACGTGTCGTTCAGCTTCCGCGGCAACGACCCGGTGCGTGAGGCCATCCACACCGTGTTCCTGTACCACGCCATCAAGGCCGGCATGGACATGGGCATCGTCAACGCCGGCATGGTGGGCGTGTACGACGAGCTGGAGCCCGAGCTGCGCGAACGCGTGGAAGACGTGGTGCTGAACCGCCGGCCCGACGCCGGTGAGCGCCTGGTGGAAGTGGCGGAAAACGCCAAGGGCGCGGCCAAGGACGACAGCAAGAAAAACGAGTGGCGCGCGCTGCCGATCCGCGAGCGCCTGAGCCACGCGCTGGTGCGCGGCATGAACGAGTTCATCAGCGAAGACACCGAAGAAATGTGGCGCCAGATCGAAGCCGATGGCGGGCGCCCGCTCAACGTGATCGAAGGCCCGCTGATGGACGGCATGAACGTGGTCGGCGACCTGTTCGGCCAGGGCAAGATGTTCCTGCCGCAGGTGGTGAAAAGCGCGCGCGTGATGAAGCAGGCCGTGGCCCACCTGCTGCCCTACATCGAAGCCGAAAAACTGGCCCAGGCCGCCGCCGGCCAGGACGTGAAGACCAAGGGCAAGATCGTCATCGCCACCGTCAAGGGCGACGTGCACGACATCGGCAAGAACATCGTCACCGTGGTGCTCCAGTGCAACAACTTCGAGGTCGTGAACATGGGCGTGATGGTGCCCTGCCACGAGGTGCTGGCCAAGGCCAAGGAAGAGGGCGCGGACATCGTGGGCCTGTCGGGCCTGATCACGCCCAGCCTGGAAGAGATGCAGTACGTGGCCAGCGAGATGGAGAAGGACGCGCACTTCCGCGAGAAGCAGATCCCGCTGCTGATCGGCGGCGCCACCTGCAGCCGCGTGCACACCGCCGTGAAGATCGCGCCGCATTACAGCGGCCCGGTGGTCTACGTGCCCGACGCCTCGCGCAGCGTGAGCGTGGCGCAGGGCCTGCTGAGTGACCAGGCCGCGACTTACATCGCCGAGCTCAACGCCGATTACAACAAGGTGCGCACACAACACGCCAACAAGAAGCAGGTCACGCTGTGGCCGCTGGACAAGGCCCGCGCCAACAAGACGCCGATCGACTGGGCGAGTTTCAAGCCGACCCAGCCCAAGTTCATCGGCAAGCGCCAGTTCAAGAACTTCGACCTCGCCGAGATCGCGAAGTACATCGACTGGGCGCCGTTCTTCCAGACCTGGGACCTCGCCGGCCCCTACCCCGCCATCCTGCAGGACGAGGTGGTGGGCGAGCAAGCGAGCAAGGTGTTCGCCGACGCGCAGGCCATGCTCAAGAAGATCATCGAAGGCCGCTGGCTCAGCGCCAACGGCGTGATCGGCCTCTACCCGGCGAACACGGTCCACGACGACGACATTGAGCTCTACACCGACGAGAGTCGCAGCCAGGTCGCGCTCACCTGGCACGGCCTGCGCCAGCAGACCGAGAAGCAGGAAGTGGACGGGGTCATGCGCCCCAGCCGCTGCCTGGCCGACTTCGTGGCGCCCAAGGGCGCGGCCGAGGATTATGTGGGCCTGTTCGCCGTGACCGCCGGCCTGGGCGCCGAGAAGAAAGAGAAGCAGTTCCTCGACGCGCACGACGACTACAGCGCGATCATGTTCAAGGCCCTGGCCGACCGGCTGGCCGAGTCCTTTGCCGAGTGCCTGCACCACCGCGTGCGCACCGACCTCTGGGGCTACGCGGCCGACGAGGCGCTCAGCAGCGAGGACCTGATCAAGGAAAAGTACCAGGGCATCCGCCCGGCGCCCGGCTACCCGGCCTGCCCGGACCACTCGGTCAAGCGCGCGATGTTCGCACTGCTGCAGGCCGACGACATCGGCATGGGCCTGACCGAAAGCCTGGCCATGACGCCGGCCGCCAGCGTCAGCGGCTTCTACCTGGGCCACCCCGACAGCACCTACTTCAACGTCGGCAAGCTCGGCGAAGACCAGGTGCGGGACCTGGCACAACGCAGCGGCGTGGCCGAGGGCGAGCTCAAGCGCTGGCTGGGCACCAATCTCTGAGCCCCACGCTCGGGCATTCGGGGCGCCGACCAACCGCCCATGCCGGCGATTCACCCGCTGGCACGCCGGCGGTTGTGCCCCTGTCGCACGCCGTGCTAGAAAGCGCCCAAAGCTTCAGCGGGTGGATGAATCATGGTGGTGGTGTGTCAGGCGTGCGGTGCGGAGAACCGGGACAGGGCTAAGTTCTGCCGGGGATGCACTGCGCCTTTGGAACCCGTTGCCGTGCCCCAGGCGGCGCGCAGGCGCGCCCGGTCATCGAAGCCCGTCTGTCCGGCCTGTCAGACGAACAACCCGGCCGGCGCCCGGTTTTGCCAGGCCTGCGGCGTGCCCCTGTTGCCCGCTTCTGCGTCGCACCGCTCGATGCCGGCGTTGCCGGCGGCGGGTGCCGCGAAACGAAAAGTGGTGCTCTGGGGGCTGGTGCTGGTGCTCGCGGGCGTCGGGACCTGGTGGAAGCTGAGCCACACCAGCGGGCCGGCATCGCGGGCCGCCACGCCCGAGGCCACTGCACCTGCGTCAGCGAACGGACCAGCGGCGCTGGCCCCGGCACAGTCCCAGGCAGCCCCCGGAGGGTTCGTCACGGTGGACCTCGCCGGAACCTCACCGGCACCCGGCGACGCGGCGCACCTCTCGGAGGCCGAGCGCCTGCGGCTGTCGCTGGAACGCCTGGAGCGCGAGGACCGGGCACACACCGCCGCGCTGGAGCAACAGCGCGCGGCCGCGGCGGCGGAGCAGCACCGCCGCGCCGAGCTGGCCAGGCGCCGCGCCGAAGCCACAGCGGCGGCGGCAGCAGCGGCCGCCCCGGCGGCGCCTTCACTGGCACCGTCGCCACAGCCCTCGGCGGCGACGCCAGCGGTGGCAACAACCGGAGCCGCCGCGCCGCCCGCGGCGCCGGCCGCTACGGTGGAACTCGCCTGCGCCGGCAGCAGCAACTTCTTCACCCGGGATCTGTGCCGCCTGCGCGAATGCGGTAAAGCGTCGTTTGCCCGCGACCCGACCTGCGTCAGGTTCCGTGAGATGGAAGAGGCCCGCCGAAGCGCGTCGGCACAGTGAACATCTCGGCCACCAGCCGGTGCTCGCCGCCGGGCGGCAGCGTCACCACCTCGTCCGCCGCGTTGGCGGTTTCCACGCAGACGAAGCGCCGGTAGTCGTCGTCCGCCAGGTCGGCCATGCCGGCCGCCAGCGCCGCCCCCGGGTTCCACACCACGGCGGTGCGGCTGCCCTCGGCGCTGATGCGCAGCGTGTGGCCTGACGCGCCATCCACGATGTCCAGTTCGGCGGGTGCCCCGGTGTAGATGCGGTCCACTTCGCCCGCGAAGCGCACCGCGCCTTGCTGCTGTGTGATCGCGCCGTGGGCGCCGGCGGCCTTGTCCAGGTAGCGGCAGCCGTCGAGCCCGTTCACGGTGGTTTGCGCCACATCGCTCACGGCGAGGTAGGTGTGCAGCGCCTGGGTGATGGCGAAGGGTGCCTCGCCCGTGTTGCGCGTGCTCAGCGATAGCCGCAGCGCAGCGCCCACCGTGATCTCCAGCGTCAGCTCGAAGGCATGGGGCCAGATGGCCCGTGTGTCGGGTGTGTCCGTCAACGCGAGGGCGAGGCGGGTGGCGCCATCCGGCAGGGCCGCCGTGCTGGCCACCGACCACAGGCGCGTGCGCGCCAGACCGTGGTTGGGCCGACCCAGCGCTTGCGGGTCGGGGCCGAACCAGGGCCAGCACACCGGCACGCCGCCCCGGATCGCCTTGCCGGTCTGGTAAGTGGCCTGCTGGCTCACGAACAGCAGGTCGCTGACGGCCTCGTGCGGCTGAAACCGCAGCACCTGGCCGCCGTAAACCGACACCTGCGCGGTCGCGTGCCTGTTGTGGATCTGCACGAAAGGCAGGCCACCAGGCCCCGCGGCAAAGCGCAGCTGTCCGGGCAGCCCGTGCAGGGCGTTCAGGGTGTCGAGAAGGGCGGTGTCGGGTGCGTCCATGGCCCCGACTGTAGCGGCGCCCGCCGATGGCCGCTGCCGCCTCAGGTGCGGCGGCCCGTGGGGCGGACGGCGGCCTTCCAGTAACCGAACTCGTCCTCGTGCACGTCGATGTCCAGCTCTTGAGTCCGGGCCAGCATGCGCTCCTGGGCATCGGCCACCGCCCGGTTGTAGACGCAGGGGCCGATCTCTTTCAGGAAGAAGTTCAGCAAGCCGCCCGCGGCCACATTGCCGATGGGCTCGTCCATGTGTTCGCGGAAATAGCGCTCGATGGAGCTGATCGCCTGCTTGCGGGCTTCTCTGGAGAGTTCGATGGACATGGCCGGGCCTGGAAATGCGGGTGGAATGCCCCCGCACCCGGCGAGCCGGGTGGTTCACGCAGCGTCTTCGGGCTCCCAGGCCCGCAGGGCCCGGAGCAGGGGGGTCTTCTTGGTCTGGTGACCGGCCATCCGCCGCAGGATGTCGTCCAGCATGTGGATGGCCTCTGCAATGTAAGGCCCTTTGTTCAGCATCACGCACTCGGCGCGCACGCCCATGCTGGCATCGGAGATTTCCGCGCGCGAGGGCACGCCGGTCTTGGCCAGGGTCTCCAGCACCTGGGTGGCCCAGATGACGGGCATGTGCGCGGCCTCGGCACACCAGAGCATTTCTTCTTGCACCTCGGCCAGGCGTTCGTAGCCGCACTCCACGGCCAGGTCGCCGCGCGCGATCATCACCCCCGCGCTGGGTGCGGCCATGGCGGCCAGCAGCAGTTCGGGCAGATTCTCGAATCCTTGCAGGGTTTCGATCTTCAGGATCACGCCCACCTGGGTGGCCCGCAGCTGCTGCAGCGCCTGCAGCAGCTGGTGGACGTCGTCCGGTTGCTGGGCGAACGACAGGCCGACCAGATCGGCGACCTGGGCCACCGTCTGCAGGTCTTCCAGGTCCTTGTCCGTCAGCGCGGGCAGGGCGAGCTGGCTGTCGGGAAAATTGATGCCCTTGTCGGCCATCAGCTGTTCGCCACTGGCGCGGGCCTGGACGATCTCCACCTCCAGCGCGCGCGACGATGCGCGGCGCACCACGCCGCCGATGCGGCCGTCGTCAAACCAGACCCGTTCACCGGCCCGCACCTGGCTGAAAACCTGCGGCAGGGTGCAGGGAATGCGCGGGATGGCGGCATCGCCCGCTTCGGTGTGCTCCGGCGCATCGCCACCCAGCTGGACCCGGTCGCCCTGGTGCAGGCGAAGGGCGCCCGGCAAGGCGGGAATGCCTTCGGGATACACCGTGTGCAGCTTGTGACCGCGCGGGCTTTTGCAGGTGAGCGCGGTGTCCGGCGTCAGGTAGCAGGTCTCCAGGCACTCGGCGACCACGCCGTCGGCATCGGACGCCACCACCAGCCAGCGCCGCTTCTTGCCGCGCGCGTCGGTCAGGTGGATCTGTGTGCCCACGCGCAGACGGGCCAGCCAGTCCGGGTCCACCACCACCTGCGCGTCGGCGTCCGGCAGCGCGGGGGCCGCGCCATCGTGGACGAGGCGCAGGCGCGCGGCCTGGACCGCGAACCCCAGCTCGTCGCGGACCGGTTTGAGCTTGAGCACCGGGGCGCGCGGGGCGATGGCACCGGTGCGGATCTTCGGGCCACCCAGGTCCATGAGGATCTGGATGTCGCGCTGCGCCCGCTTGGCCGCGCGGCGAACCAGCCGGGCCATGGCTTTCCAGGCCTGGGCATCGTCGTGTGCGCAGTTGATGCGCGCCACGTCCATGCCCGCCTGCACGAGCCGGCGCACCAGGGCCGGGTCGGTCGCCGCTTCGCTGGGCAGGGTCACCATGATGCGCACGTGGCGATCGCGCACGGCGGGGCCCAGCAGCATGTCGGTGTGGCGCTGCAGCAGGAGCGGGCCGGTGACGCTGCCCGCAGGCTCCTCCGGGGAAAGGTCTTGCCAGGTTTGTCCGGTGAGCCGGTGCAGGATGCCCAGCACCTTGTCCACATTGGCGAGCACGTGAGACTCCGAGCGGCCCAGCGACGACACCCCCAGCCAGGCCAGCTGGCTTTGCAGGCCGCGCAAGTCGGTGGCCCGCATCGCCAGGAAATGCACCAGATTGCGGGCGCTGTCCCGCTGGTGGGAACCTGCCCGTTCGATGGCCAGGGCGTAGCGGTGCTCGGCGGCCAGCATCGACTTTCGCAGCGCCCACAAGCGCTGAATCAGCGCCAGGCACACGTCCGTGTTCCAGGGGTGGTCGCTGGCGGACGGCGGTGTGGAACGGGCGGAGGTGTGATCGACGAGCATGCCCCTTTGTATGTCAACGTCATGTCAAAGGCATGACGGTGCGGGACACAACGCGGATTACCCGTTCTGCCGCAGTGCCCGCCGGTACTGCACCGCCTCGGCGACATGCCCCACACCCACCGTGTCCGCCTCGGCGAGGTCGGCGATAGTGCGCGCCACGCGCAGCGCGCGGTGGGTGCTGCGCGCGCTCCAGCCCAGGCGGGCGGCGGCGGTGTTGAGGAACTTGAGAGCCGCGGCATCGGCCAGGATGTGCTGGTCCAGCGCCTGGCCGGCCAGCGCCTGGTTGGTGCAACCCTGGCGGACCTGGGCGCGCTCTCGCGCAGCCACCACCCGCGCGCGCACGGCGTCGCTCGGTTCGCCGGCCACGCCGTGCAGGAGGTCGTTCGGCGGCAGGGCGGGCACCTCGACGTGCAGATCGATGCGGTCCAGCAGCGGGCCGCTGAGCTTGCTCTGGTAGCGCGAGATCTGGTCGGGCGTGTCGCGGCAGGCCCGGGTGGGGTGGCCCAGAAAGCCGCAGGGACACGGGTTCATGGCGGCGACCAGCTGGAAACGCGCCGGAAACTCGCTCTGCATGGCCGCGCGCGAGATGCGGATGTGGCCACTCTCCAGCGGTTCGCGCAGCGCCTCCAGGGCGGCCCGGGGGTACTCGGGCAGTTCATCCAGAAAGAGCACCCCGTGGTGCGCGAGCGAGATCTCGCCCGGCCGCGGTGGCGAGCCCCCGCCGACGAGGGCCACGGCGCTCGCCGTGTGGTGCGGTGCGCAGGTGGGGCGCTGCCCCCAGTGGTCCAGCCGGAAACGCCCGGCGAGCGACGCCACCGCGGCGGATTCGAGCGCTTCCGACGCGCTCATGGGCGGCAGCAGGCCGGCGAAGCGCTGCGCCAGCATGCTCTTGCCCGAACCGGGCGGCCCGACCATCAGCACGCTGTGTCCGCCGGCCGCGGCGATCTCCAGCGCGCGTTTGGCCGCCGCCTGGCCCTTCACTTCGGCAAGATCGGCGTAGGCCACGGTCTGGCCGATCTGCGTCGCGGCCAGGCGCACCCAGCCGCCGTCATCGGGCGGCGCCTCGCCGCCGGCGGCGCCATCGGGCAGGAACTGCGCCACCACGTCCAGCAAGTGGCGCGCGCGGTACACCTGCGCCTGCGGCACCAGTGCGGCTTCTTCGGCGCTGCCGGGCGGCAGCACCAGCCGGGACGGTGCCGCAGGCGCGGCGTCGGCGTCCCGGTGCAGCGCCAGGCTCATGGCCAGGGCGCCGCGCACCGGCCGCAGCTCGCCGCCCAGCGAGAGTTCGCCCGCAAACTCCCAGCCCGCCAGCCGGGCGGCGTTGATCTGCCCGTTGGCGGCGAGGATGCCGAGCGCGATGGGCAGGTCGAAGCGGCCCGAGTCCTTGGGCAGGTCGGCCGGGGCCAAGTTGACGGTGATGCGCTTGTTGCTGGGGAATTCGAGCCCGGCGTTGGCGATGGCCGAACGCACGCGCTCGCGCGCTTCCTTGACCTCCGTGTCGGCGAGACCGACCAGCGTGAAGCTGGGCAGGCCGTTGGCGAGGTGGACTTCCACCTGCACCGGACGGGCTTCCAGGCCCAGCAGCGCACGGCTGTGCACCAATGACAGACTCATCTGAATTTCCTCCCTGTTTCGGTGCATGGCAGTTCTGAAGCGCCTCTCCGGGCGTTGGAACTTCGATGCACAAATTTGGTGCCTGGGTTCGGTGGTGACAGCCACCCCAGTCGGCACGAGCGCGCTCATCATGGCACAGGCCGCCGATCCGCCGGCCACCCCGGTGGCGCAGAGCGGTGCTTTAACGACAGCGCGGGGCACCTCGGCCCGATCCGATCGGGAGGCGGTTGGCACGGTCCGTGCTTGGGGGTGTAAGCGATTGAATCAAGACCATGGCGCTGCCATGAAACAGTCCGCATCCAAAGTGGTGTCAGCCCTCGTGGCCAGCACTGCCCGTGTCAGCCCCGGTGCATGCCTCACGGCGTGAGCACCACGTACTAGAAGAGGAATCACAGCATGAAAATGGTTTCAGCCATCATCAAGCCGTTCAAGCTGGACGAAGTGCGCGAAGCGCTTTCCAGCATGGGCGTGCAAGGCATCACCGTCACCGAAGTCAAGGGCTTCGGCCGCCAGAAGGGCCACACCGAGCTGTACCGCGGCGCCGAGTACGTGGTCGACTTCCTGCCCAAAGTGAAGATCGAAGCCGCCGTGGACGACGGCCTCGTGGATCGCGTGATCGAAGCCATCGAAGGCGCCGCACGCACCGGCAAGATCGGCGACGGCAAGATTTTCGTCACCGACCTCGAACAGGTGGTTCGCATCCGCACCGGCGAAACCGGCAAAGAAGCGCTCTGATCAACGCCCTGCACAAGAAAGATCACGAACATGAAAAAACTACTTGCAACCCTGTTGTTGGGCGTTGGACTGGCCTTTGGTGGCCTGAACGCCGTGGCCCAGACCACGACCGAAGCGCCGGCTGCTGTCGCAGCACCGGCTGCCGACGCGGCGCCCGCGGCCGATGCGCCCGCGGCAGCACCCGCTGCCGAGGCCCCGGCTGTTGAAGCCCCTGCTGCTGCCGAAGCGGCACCCGCCGAAGAAGCTGTCAAGGAAACCGTCGACAAAGGCGACGTGACCTGGATGATGCTGTCCACGATCCTCGTCATCATGATGGCTGTCCCCGGCCTGGCCCTGTTCTACGGCGGCCTGGTCCGCAGCAAGAACATGCTGTCGGTGCTGATGCAGGTGATGGTCGTCTTCTCGCTGATCTCCGTGCTGTGGGCCGTCTACGGTTACAGCCTGGCGTTCGGTGGTGAGGGCCTGATCTTCGGCAACCTCGACAAGGTGTTCCTCAAGGGCGTCACGGTTGACTCGCTCAGCGCCACGTTCACCGCTGGCGTGATGATTCCCGAGTTCATCTTCATCGCTTTCCAGTGCACCTTTGCGGGCATCACCTGCGCGCTGATCGTGGGTTCGTTCGCCGAACGCATCAAGTTCGGCGCCGTGCTGCTGTTCTGCGCCATCTGGTTCACCTTCAGCTACATCCCGATCGCCCACATGGTCTGGGGCACTGGCGGCTACCTGTTCGACAAGGGCGCGCTGGACTTCGCTGGCGGCACCGTGGTGCACATCAACGCTGCCATGGCCGGTCTGGTCGGTGCCTACGTGCTGGGCAAGCGCATCGGCTACGGCAAGGAATCGATGGCGCCTCACAGCCTGACGCTGACCATGGTCGGTGCCTCGCTGCTGTGGGTGGGCTGGTTCGGCTTCAACGCCGGCTCCAACCTGGAAGCCAACGGCGGCACCACGCTCGCCTTCATCAACACCCTGTTCGCCACCGCCGCCGCCGTGCTGGCCTGGTGCGTGGGTGAGACGCTGGGCAAGGGCAAGGCCTCCATGCTGGGCGCTGCGTCCGGTGCGGTTGCTGGTCTGGTCGCCATCACCCCGGCTTGCGGAACGGTGGGCCCCATGGGTGCCATCATCATCGGTCTGGTGGCCGGCTTCCTGTGCCTGTGGGGCGTCTCGGGCCTCAAGAAGATGCTCGGCGCGGACGACTCGCTGGACGTGTTCGGTGTGCACGGCGTCGGGGGCATCGTCGGTGCCCTGCTGACCGGTGTGTTCTCGGCCGGCTCGCTCGGCGGCGTCAAGGGCGACGACTACTCCATCGCCAGCCAGCTGCTGATCCAGGCCGAAGGTGTCGTCATCACCATCGTGTGGTCCGGCGTCGTGGCCTTCATCGCCTACAAGATTGTTGACCTGATCATGGGTCTGCGCGTCTCGGAAGAATCCGAACGCGAAGGTCTGGACATCACGTCCCACGGCGAAACCGCCTACAACCGCTAAACGGTTCCAGCGCGGCGCGCGACAAGGTTCACAGACCGTCGCCACCGCGTTGTAACCCAGAGTCTCCTTTGGATGTTGACCCCGTGCTGCCGCAAGGCACGCGGGGTTTTTTTCGTTTTGCTCCGTATCATCGTGGCAGGACACCACAACATCAGGAGGAAACCATGTCCCAGGCACTGTCACGCGGGTGGACCGGTCGGATCGTGGCCGGATCGCTCGTTTTTGCCTTGACGGCGATCACGCCCATCGCGATCGCCGCGACGGGCCAGACCCCAGGGAGCACGGGTGGCCAGAAGGCGCCCAGCAAGGTCAGCTTCATCGACGCGCCCTCCAGCGAGAAACCCGCGGCGCGGGAAAAACGCCTCAAACGCGAGTGCAAGGGCCGGCCCAACGCGGGCATGTGCCTCGGGCACACGCGGTAGTCGCCCTGCCGGGCCCTTGCGCTGCATTTGCAGCGCCGCGTGCAAAAAATTCAAAACCCGCTTCGGTGTGGCCGCTACGATGGCGGCCATGAGTTACAGCCCCACCGAATCCCCTCGCCAGTTGATCGACCAGGTGCGCGCCGCCGCGTCTGCGCGCCGGTCCCTGCGCATCATCGGTGGCGACACCAAGGCCTTTTACGGGCAGCCCGTCGCGGGTGAGCCCGTGTCCACCAGCGGGTGGGCCGGCATCGTGAGCCACGAGCCGAGCGAGCTGGTGGTGACGGTGCGGGCCGGCACCCCGTTGATCGAACTGGAAGCGGCGCTCGCTGAACAGGGCCAGTGCCTCCCGTTTGAACCACCGCGCTTTGGCCCCGCGTCCACCATCGGTGGCGCGGTCGCGGCCGGACTGGCCGGCCCGGCGCGCGCCAGTGCCGGCGGTGTGCGCGACTACGTGCTTGGCGTGCAGTTCATCGACGGCCGTGGCGAGTGGCTCACCTTCGGTGGCCAGGTGATGAAAAACGTGGCGGGTTACGACGTCAGCCGCGTGCTGGCCGGCTCGATGGGCACGCTGGGCATCCTCACCGACATCTCGCTCAAGGTGCTGCCGGTGGCACCGGCCGAAGCCACGCTCGTGTTCTCGCTGGGCCAGCACGACGCGCTGGAACAGCTGCACCGCTGGGGTGGCCAGCCGCTGCCTTTGAACGCCAGCTGCTGGGTGAAGGACCAGACCCAGCCCGACGCACCCGAGCTGCTGTTCCTGCGCCTGCGCGGCGCGGTGGCCGCGGTGGAGTCCGCCTGCGAGCGGCTGTCGCGCGAGGCCGGCGGCACCCGCATGGACAACGCCGAGACAGGCCCCGACTGGGCCGCCTGCCGGGATCAGGCACTGCCGTTCTTCACAGCGCCTTCGGCGGACCTTTGCCTGTGGCGCCTGTCGGTGCCGCAGACCGCAGCGGTCATTTCGCTGCCCTTTGTGCAACTGATCGAATGGCACGGTGCGCAACGCTGGCTCTGGGCGCCTGCGTCTGCCGCTACCGAAATCCGCAGCGCCGCCGCGGCGGTGAACGGCCACGCCACGCTGTTCCGTGCAGGCGTCGACGGAGCGCCCGGTGTGCCTCGCTTTGACCGCCAGACAGCCGTCATCGACACCATCACGCAACGCCTGCGCGCCGAGTTCGATCCGGCAGGCATCTTCAACCCCGGCCGGATGGGCTGACCCACATGCAAACCCAGCTCTCTCCCGAATACCAGGCGCGCGCCGATGGCCGCGCGGCCGAGGCCATCCTGCGCAAGTGCGTGCACTGCGGTTTCTGCACCGCCACCTGCCCGACCTACCAGCTGCTGGGCGACGAGCTCGACGGTCCGCGCGGCCGCATCTACCTGATGAAGCAGGTGCTCGAAGGCGCCGAACCGACGCGCAAGACGCAGCTGCACCTGGACCGCTGCCTGACCTGCCGCAACTGCGAAAGTACCTGCCCCAGCGGCGTGGACTACGGCCACCTGATCGACATCGGCCGCAAGATCGTGGACGAAAAAGTGCCGCGCCCGGCGGGCGAAAAAGCGGTGCGCTGGCTGCTCAAGGAAGGTCTGCCTTCGCCGCTGTTCGGCCCGGCCATGAAGATGGGGCAACTGGTGCGCGATCTGCTGCCAGCTTCGCTGAAGAACAAGGTGCCCGCCAGGCAGGACGCCGGGCGCTGGCCCACGCAGACCCACGCGCGCAAGGTGCTGATGCTCGCGGGTTGCGTGCAGCCGGCGATGATGCCCAACATCAACTCGGCGACCGCGCGCGTGCTCGACGCCGCCGGCATCCAGACCGTGATCGCGCCCAAGGCGGGCTGCTGCGGCGCGGTGAAGTTCCACCTGAACGACCAGGACGGCGGCATGGCCGAGATGCGCGCCAACATCGACGCCTGGTGGCCGCACGTCGAGACCGGTGTCGAGGCCATCGTGATGAACGCCTCGGGCTGCGGCGTGACGGTGAAGGAATATGGCCACATCCTGCAGTACGACGCGACCTACGCGGCCAAGGCCGCGCGCATCAGCGAGCTGACCCGGGACCTGAGCGAGCTGCTGCCCGCGCTGGTGCCGGTGTTGAAGCCCAAGCTGGCGAAGCAACCCGACGCGAAGAAGGTGATCGGCTTTCACCCGCCCTGCACCTTGCAACACGGTCAGCAACTGAAGGGCGGTGTGGAGCAGCACCTGTCAGCGATGGGTTTCACGGTGATGGTGGCGAAGAACGAGGCGCACCTGTGCTGCGGCTCGGCGGGCACGTATTCGGTGCTCAACCCCACGCTCTCGTACCAGCTGCGCGACCGCAAGCTCGGCCACCTGAGCGAGCTGCAGCCAGACGTGATCACCAGCGCCAACATCGGCTGCATCACGCACCTGCAAAGCGGCACGGCCACGCCGGTGCGGCACTGGGTCGAGCTGCTGGATGAGGCGCTGGCCTGACACCGTCAGGCATTTCCGCACAGGCGCCAGCCTGTGCACGCACCCGGCCGCCCCGGCGATACAAATAAGTAACGCCCCTGTCGCCATACAGCGATAAGCTGGGGCTGCGGTGCCATCAGCGTCTGGCGCCGTGCTTTGTGTTCACGACGCCATTGGAGATTTGACATGGGTTTCTTCAGCAACATCCTGGAAAAGTTGGGTATGAAAGAGGCCGCTGCTGCGCCCGTCATCACACCGCCCCCTGCGGCTGCGCCGGCTCCCGCCGCAGCACCCGCTCCGGTCGCCGCGGCCCCGGCAGAGCCCGTGGTCAACCCCATCGCCATGGTGGACGTGGTTGCCCTGCTGACGGAGAAGGCCGCCAAGCACCCGGAGAAGCTCAACTGGAAAACCTCCATCGTCGATCTGCTCAAGCTGCTGGGCCTGGACAGCAGCCTGGCCGCGCGCAAGGAACTGGCCAAGGAGCTGTACTGCCCCGACGACAAGATGGCCGATTCCGCCCAGATGAACATGTGGCTGCACAAGAATGTGCTGGGCCACATCGCTGCCAACGGCGGCAACATCCCGAAAGAGCTGCTCTAAGAGACTGCGCGTTCCCGGATGATCCCCGCGCTCGCCACCCTGCTCGTGTTCCAGCTCATCGGCGAGGCGCTGGTGCGCGCGCTGGCCGCGCCGGTGCCAGGCCCGGTGGTGGGCATGGCCTTGCTGCTGCTCGCGCTGGTGCTGCGGCCTTCGCTGCTCGGCGCCATCAAGCCCACCGCCCAGACGCTGCTGCAACACCTCTCGCTGCTCTTCGTGCCCGCCGGCGTGGGTGTGATGCTGCACCTGCAGCGCCTGGGCGACGAGGCGCTGGCCATCGGCGTGGCGCTGGTGCTCAGCACGCTGGTCGGCCTGGCCAGCGCCGCGCTCACCATGGGGTGGTTGATGAAGCGCGTGACGCCACCCTCTGATCACGACCAGGCATGAACGAGGGCCTGCCACTCGCTGGTGTGGCGGCCGACCGCCTGGCCGATGTCTGGGTGTACCTCTCCGCTTCGCCGCTGCTGGGGCTCACGGTCACGCTGCTGGTCTACCACGGCGCTTTTGTCGCCTACCGCAAAAGCGGCTTCCATCCACTGGCCAACCCGGTGGCGCTGTCGGTCATCGTGCTCGGCGCGCTGCTCTGGGCCACGGGCACGCCCTACGCCACCTACTTCGAAGGTGCGCAGTTCGTGCACTTCCTGCTCGGCCCGGCCACCGTGGCCCTGTCGGTGCCGCTGTTCGAACAGCTCGCGCGGGTCAAGCGCCTGTGGCTGCCCATGGCGGGTGCGCTGGTGGTGGGCACGCTGGCCGCCACGGTCACCGCCATCGGCGTGGGCTGGGCACTCGGCGCATCCAAGGCCACCATTGCCTCGCTCGCGCCCAAGTCGGTCACTGCGCCCGTGGCCATGGGCATCGCCGAAAAGATCGGTGGCCTGCCCACGCTCACCGCCGTGCTCGTGGTGTGCACAGGCATCCTGGGTGCGGCGAGCGCGCGCTACGTGCTGGACGCGCTGCGCATCAAAGACCCGACGGTGCGCGGCTTCGCACTCGGCACCGCGGCGCACGGCATCGGCACCGCGCGGGCTTTTCTGGTGAGTGAAGAAATGGGCGCCTTTGCTGGTCTGGCGATGGGGCTCACGGCCTTGTTCAGCGCGGTGGCGCTGCCACTGGTGGCGGGCTGGTTGCTGAACTGGATCTGATCAGATCAGCGCAGCTTCGATGTCCTTGGCCAGCTTCTCGGGCGCGTCCTGCGGTGCGTAGCGCTTGATCACCGTCCCGTCCTTGCCGACCAGGAACTTGGTGAAGTTCCACTTGATGGCCTTGCTGCCCAGCAGGCCCGGGGCTTCGGCCGCGAGCCACTGGTAGAGCGGGTGGGCCTCGGGGCCGTTGACGTCGATCTTGCTCATCATGGGGAAACTGACGCCGAAATTGCGCTGGCAAAAGGTGGCTATTTCGTCGTTGCTGCCCGGGTCCTGGCTGCCAAACTGGTTGCACGGGAAGCCCAGCACCACCAGGCCACGCGGGCCGTAGGCCTGGTGCAGCTGCTCCAGACCACCGAACTGCGGCGTGAAGCCGCAGGCACTGGCGGTGTTGACGATGAGCATCGGATGGCCGCGAAACTGCTCAAGGGCGACCGGCTTTCCGTCGATGGACAGGGCGTCGAAGTCGTAGATGGTGTGCATGGAGGCTCCTGAAAATCAGGACCCACTATGGCAGATCGCACACACCCTGTGCGTTGCGCGGGAACTGGATCACGTTCACGCATCGGGGGCGCGTTAACCCCCTCAGGGTATGCACCAGAACAGGCATACTCTTGTTCAGGTAGTTCCTTTGTGTTCGTTGGAGGCGTTTGAATGGCTGTTGCCTATACGGTGGCCCTGGTGGGTTTTGCACAGAACGAGTCGGCGACCTTCGAGTCGTTTTTCCGGCTGGCCGCCCGCCGTCCGCCCGCTTACACCGTGCAGGACGAGGTGATGGATGCCCAGATCCTGATCGTCAACGCCGACAACACCCAGGCACTGCACCTCGTGCGCTATGCCGAGTTGCCGGGCAAGGTGCTGCTGGTGGGGCACAACGATGGGGGCACAGGCTGGCCCCTGCAGCGCAAACCCGTCAAGCTGGTGTCGGTGCTGGCGGCGATGGATGAGCTGGTGGGCGTGAGGCAGCCGGCCGCTGCCCGCAACGGGGCCCATGCACCGGTGTCACCCCGTCAGGGCGCCGATCGCGGCTTCTCGGCCACCGAGCCGGCAGACAGCCGCAAAGTCCCCTTGGCGCCCGCTGCCCGGCTTCGGCCGCGCTCGGTTGACACAGAGTTTCCACCCACGCGGCCCATGGTGCGCAGCCGTTTGGCGCCCGTTCCTCACACCCCCCCCGCAGCGGCGCCTGCCCACCCGGCGGTCGCGGCGCGCCCTTCGCGCATGCCGCGACCCGGGGTGATGGGTTTGACCGACTTCGGTGGCCTGGATGTGTTGCCCACGCTCACGGCGGTCGCCCGTTCGTCGGCCTCACGTTCCACACGCTCCGCGGCCGAACGCAGCAAGGCGCCGGTGCCCGAAGTCCAGCGGGGCGACGCGCTGCTTGTGGCTGAAAGCCTGGTCGAAGGCCGCATCCTGCACAAGCGCTTCAAGCGCTACAACCTGGCCATCGACTGGTCGCGCGAGGCCGCTCAGTCACTGGCCATGCTCAAGGCCCATCCCTATCGGCTGGTGATCATCGATCGCCTCAACGGGGAGCCCGACGCCTATCAGGTCTGTCGCAGTGCCAAGCAGCGCAAGCTGCCCAACGGGCAGAGCCCGGTGGTGGTGATGTTTGCACCCAGTGCGGGCAGCATGGACCGCCTGAAGGCGGGTCTGGCGGGCAGCGACGCCTACCTGTCGCGCTCGGTGGGCGAAGGCGAGCTCTACAAGGTGCTGGCGCAGCACCGCCTGGTCAGTCTGGACGGTTTCGAAAAGACCAATATCAGTTTTTGATCCCCCCCGCGCCGCGCCTAAGTGCGCGTCACCCCCCAGGGGCGATGCGAGTGGCCCGGCAAAGCCGGTTCCACCGCATCCTCGGATTGGGGCCCGCGCTCCGGAGAGATGATCTGCGAACAGAGGGGATGTCAGTTCCAGGGCACCGCGGAACCGGCTTTGCCGGGCCGCCAGTGCCGCCCCCTTGAGGGGGTGACGCGCGCAGCGCGGCGCGGGGGTGGGTCACCCATGAAGGTCGTCGCGGCGCGCGATTTCCATCAGGCGTTCGAGCTCGTGCGGGTGTGCGCGCTGGTTGTGCTGGTGCCACTTCATGATCAGCCACATGAAGCCCGCGACCACGAGACCAAACGCGGTGATGGCGGCGAAGGCCGACAGGCCGGCGGCCGTGGAGAAGCTGTAGAGCGCGCCGAGGCTGAGGATGCAGGCCTGTTCGTTGAAGTTCTGCACGGCGATGGAGCGGCCGGCGCCCATCAGGTTGTGGCCGCGGTGCTGCAGCAGGGCGTTCATCGGCACCACCAGAAAACCACCCAGACCACCCAGCAGCACCAGAAACGGCGCGGCGATCCAGACGTTGTCGATGAAGTTCATGCAGATCACCAGCACGCCCATGGCAATGCCCAGGGGCATCACCCGCGTGGCCTGGTCCAGCCGCATGCGCAGCGAAGCCACCACGGCGCCCACGGCGGTGCCCAGCGCGACCACGCCCACCAGCGAAGAAGCCTGGGTGGTGCTGTAACCCAGCGCCGCGCCGGCCCAGGCCAGTACGATGTAGCGCAGGTTGCCCGAGACGCCCCAGAACAGCGTGGTGGTCGAGAGCGAGATCTGGCCCAGGTGGTCGCGCCAGAGCCGGCTGTTGCAACGCCAGAAGTCGGGCAGCAGGGCCAGCGGGTTCTTGGGCATGTGGCGGGGTGTCACGCCGGTCAGCGGGATGCGGGTGTTGAACCAGGCCGCGAGGGCATAGACGAGCACCAGCGCGCCGATCGCCGCTTCGGCCGGGTGCGTGATGCCGGTGTGCAGCAGCGGCAGGTCGATGGCCAGCAAGCGGTCTGATATCCAGGGGGCGACCAGTTGCCCGCCCAGCAGCACGCCCAGGATGATGGAGGCGATGGTCAGGCCCTCGATCCAGCCGTTGGCCTTGACCAGTTGCGATGGCGGCAGCAGTTCGGTGAGGATGCCGTATTTGGCGGGCGAATAGGCTGCAGCGCCCAGTCCCACCAGCGTGTAGGCCAGCAGTGGGTGCACACCCACCAGCATCAGCAGACAGCCCACCACCTTGATGGCGTTGCTGATGAACATGACCTGCCCCTTGGGTTTCGCGTCGGCAAACGCCCCCACAAAAGGCGCCAGCACCACGTAAAACAAAGCGAACAGGGGCACCAGTGCGGCACTTTGCCATTCGGGAGCGCCGCGTGTGCGCAGCAACTCGATGGCGGCCACGAACAGCGCGTTGTCAGCCAGGGAGCTGAAAAACTGCGCCGTCATGATGGTGTAGAAGCCGCGCTTCATGGGGGTGATTTTGTGTGCCAGGTCAAGGTGTGCACCTGGTCCGATGCGGCTGTTTTGTGCGAAAGTCCTGCGACCGGTCTCCTGTGACGGCGGTTATAGCACGCCATTTGTGACAGTTCGTAATACGAAAGCGTGCGGATGACGCATTCACGCTGTCTGCGCCTGCGCAGTGTCCGGTCTCGGCCCGCAACGCCCTCTGCCAACCCAAATCCTCGACTGTCTGCCCATGCCCCGCCCGATCCTCGCCACCGTACACCCCGAAGCCTTGCGCCACAACCTGAACCAGGCCCGCGTGCGTGCGCCCGATGCCCGGGTCTGGGCGGTGGTCAAGGCCAATGCGTATGGCCACGGCATCGAGCGCTGCTTTGACGCGCTGCGTTCGGCCGACGGCTTTGCCCTGCTCGATCTGGCCGAGGCCGAACGCCTGCGCGCGCTGGACTGGCGCGGCCCCATCCTGCTGCTCGAAGGCGTGTTCGAACCGCGCGATCTGGAACTGTGCTCGCGCCTGCACCTGTGGCACGCGGTGCACTGTATCGAACAGATCGACTGGCTCGCCGCCCACAAGACGCAGGTGCCGCACCGCGTGTTCCTCAAGCTCAACAGCGGCATGAACCGCCTCGGCTTCACACCCACCGCCTTCCGCGCCGCCTGGGCGCGCCTGAACGCGCTGCCGCAGGTGGAAGAGATCTCGCTCATGACGCACTTCAGCGACGCCGACGGTCCGCGCGGCATTGCCCACCAGGTGGCCGTCTTCGAGCAGGCCACGGCCGACCTGCCGGGCGAACGCACCCTGTGCAACAGCGCGGCCCTGTTGCGCCATGCCAGCACCCCGCTGCGCGGTGATGGCGTGACGACGCTGGCCGGCGACTGGGTTCGCGAAGGCATCGCCCTGTACGGCTGCGCGCCCGACTACCCGGAAAACACCGCCGCTGGCTGGGAACTGCAGCCCACGATGACCCTCGCCAGCCGGCTCATCGGCACGCAGCAGCTGCAGCCGGGCGACACCGTGGGCTACGGCTCGGCGTTCACCGCCGAAGCCCCCATGCGGGTGGGCGTGGTGGCCTGCGGCTACGCCGACGGCTACCCGCGCCACGCGCCCACCGGCACGCCGGTGCTGGTGGCGGGCGTGCGTACCCGGGTGCTGGGCCGCGTCAGCATGGACATGCTCGCGGTGGACCTGTCACCGCTGGACGCGGCGGGCGTGCCGGCCGGGGTCGGGACCGAGGTGGTGCTGTGGGGCCGCTCGGCTTCGGGGGCGGTGCTGGCGGCGGACGAGGTGGCGGCTTCGGCGGGCACGATCGCTTACGAGTTGTTGTGCGCGGTGGCGCCGCGGGTGCCGTTTTCGCCTCTGCCGTGATCGGCGTGGCCGGCTGAAAGGCTGAGGCTCTCAGCCTTTGAAGGGCAGGGTGGTCCAGGCGAAGGCGCAATATCCCTGTTTTGGGATTCGGTTGCTCTTGTACCCCTGGGGGTATGTGTGTATACTGCGACCCGTATAGGAGAAAGCCATGCCCGTCCGTTTCACCCGACCCGTTTCAATGCCCCTCAAGACCACCGTCCACGCGCTGGCGCAGTGGCAGCCTGCCCAGCGCCGGCTCGTGCTCGGCGCCCTGTCGCTCAGCCTGATCGCCGGTGCGGCGGTGCTGATGGCGGGGTCGGTGAGGGCGGCCGGTGAGGCGCAGGCCGTCGCCGGGCCCCAGGTGCCGGTGATGACGCTGGGTGCGCAGGCCGTGGGCGCCGGTCTGGAGCTGGACGGCAGCCTGCAGGCCGTGCGCCAGAGCGTGCTTTCGGCCCAGGCTTCGGGCCGCATCGCCACGCTGTCGGTCAAGGCCGGCGATCGTGTCCAGGCGGGTCAGGTGCTGGCCGTGATCGACGACCGTGCCACCCAGGCGGGCGTGGCGCAGGCGCAGGCGGGCTTTGCCCAGGCCGATGCCAACCTGGCCAACGCCAAGGCGGCCTACGAGCGCTCGCGCGATCTGCGTGCACAGGGCTTCCTGGCCCAGGCCGCGCTGGACACGGCACAGGCGCAGTACAAGGCGGCGCAGGCCGGTGCCGCGGCCGCCCGCGCCGGCCAGACGCAGGCGAGCGTGGCCCAGGGCTTCACGCGCCTGACCGCTCCGTACGACGGCTGGGTGCTGCAGACGCACGCCGAAGCCGGCGGGCTGGCCATGCCCGGCACACCGGTGCTGACGGTCTACGCGCCGCAGCCGATCCGCGCCGTGGTGCACGTGCCGGCTTCGATGCAGACGCTGGCCCAGCAGGCGCAACGCGTGGAGGTGCAGCTGCCGGGTACCAGCCAGTGGGTGGCGCCCGCGAGCAAGACCAGCCTGCCCGCAGCAGACCCGGTGTCGCAGACGGTCGAATGGCGGCTCGACCTGAGCGCGGCCGACGGCGCCAGCCAGGTGCCCGGCCGCCAGGTGCGTGTGCGCTTTGTCGGCGGCACGGGGCAACCCGACAACCAGCGCCTGGTGGTACCCGAGTCGGCGCTGCTGCGCCGGGGTGAGCTCACCGGCGTGTACGTGGTGGCCACCCGCGGCGAGGGCCAGCCCGCGGGCTTCGCACTGCGCGCGGTGCGCACCGGCGCCTCGCACGGCGCGGCGGGTGTCGAGGTCCTGGCTGGCCTGAAAGCCGGTGACCGCGTGGCGCTGGATCCGGTGCGCGCCGGGCTGTCGGGCGCACAGCCCGCATCGAAATAAGGGCATGCCATGAGCCACCCCAACGATGCATCCCCACCCGAGAAGCTTGGCTTCTCTGGCTCCGTGGCGCGGGCTTTCCAGTCCAACGCCATCACGCCGTTGCTGGCGCTCGTTGCCTTGCTGCTCGGCCTGTTCGCCGTGCTGGTCACGCCGCGCGAGGAAGAGCCACAGATCAACGTGACCATGGCCAACGTGATCATCCCCTTCCCCGGCGCGTCCAGCGCCGACGTGGAGAAGATGGTCGCGGCGCCGGCCGAACATGTGCTCTCGCAGATCCAGGGCATCGAACACAGCTACTCGGTGGCGCGCCCCGGAGTGGCCGTGCTCACGGTGCAGTTCAAGGTGGGTGTGCCGCGCACCGAGGCGCTGGTGCGCCTGTACGACGTGCTCAACGCCAACCAGGACTGGCTGCCCCAGGGCCTGGGCGTGCTGACGCCGATCGTCAAGCCCAAGGGCATTGACGACGTGCCGGTGCTCGCCGCCACGCTGTGGACCAAAGACGCTCAGAGCGCGATGGACCTGGAGCGGGTGGCGCACGCGGTCGAGACCGAACTCAAGCGCGTGCCCGGCACACGCGAGGTGGTCACCATCGGCGGCCCCGGTCGCGCGGTGCATGTGTGGCTGGAGCCCGCCAAGCTGCGCGAGCGCGGCGTGAGCGTGCAGGCGCTGCAGGGCGCCATTGCTTCGGCCAACCAGGCCATGCCTTCGGGTTCGGTGGTCAACCCCAGCCCTGCCGCGGGCGAGCCGGGCATGCTGTCGGTGGAAACCGGCGAGTTCCTGCAGAACGCCAAAGACGTGGGCGACATCGTGGTCGGCGTCAGCAATGGCCGCCCGATCTACCTCCGCGAGGTCGCGCGGGTGGAAGCCGGCGCCCAGCTGCCGCAGCGCTACGTGTGGTTCACGCCCGGCGCCGCCGATGCGGCCCACGCCGGACAACAAGGCCAGAATCACCCGGCCGTGACCATCACCGTGACCAAGAAGCCCGGTGAAAACGCGGTGGACGTGGCCGCTGGCGTGCGCGAGCGGCTGGACAACCTGAAGAACACGGTGATCCCGGACGACGTGGAAGTCGCCATCACGCGCGACTACGGCGAAACCGCCGCCGCCAAGGCCAACAAGCTGATCCAGAAGCTGATCTTTGCCACCGGCAGCGTGATCATCCTGGTGGGTCTGGCGCTGGGCCGGCGCGAGGCGGTGATCGTCGGCGCGGCCGTGATCCTCACGCTCACGGCCACGCTGTTCGCCAGCTGGGCCTGGGGCTTCACGCTCAACCGCGTCTCGCTGTTTGCGCTGATCTTCTCCATCGGTATCCTGGTCGACGACGCCATCGTGGTGGTGGAAAACATCCACCGCCACCGCATGCTCACGCCCGACGTGCCGCTCTCCGTGATCATCCCGCGCGCGGTCGACGAAGTGGGTGGCCCCACCATCCTCGCCACCTTCACCGTGATCGCGGCGTTGCTGCCCATGGCCTTCGTGAGCGGCCTGATGGGCCCGTACATGAGCCCGATCCCGATCAACGCCAGCATGGGCATGGCGATCTCGCTGGCCATCGCCTTCACCGTCACGCCCTGGCTCGCGCTCAAGCTGACGAAAACGGGCGAAGGCCACGCCGCCCACGGCCCGGGCAAGATCACGCGCACGCTGCAGAATTTCTTCACCCGCACGCTCACGCCGCTGCTGCAGAGCGCGAAGAAGCGCTGGCTGCTGGCCGCCGGCATCGGCATCGGACTGCTGCTCTCGGTGAGTCTCGCGCTGGTGCCCAACTCGTTCGTGGGTGTGGTGCTGAAGATGCTGCCCTTCGACAACAAGAGCGAATACCAGGTGGTGGTGGACATGCCCGCCGGCACGCCGCTGGAAAACACCACCGCCGCGCTGCAGGAGATGACGGCCTACCTCTCGGCGCAGCCCGAGGTGGCCAATGTGCAGGGTTACGCCGGCACCGCCAGCCCCATCACCTTCAACGGCCTGGTGCGCCAGTACTACCTGCGCGCCGAAGCCGAAGGCGGTGACCTGCAAGTCAATCTGATCGACGCGCACGACCGCAGCGAACAGAGCCACGCCATCGCGCAGCGCCACCGCCCCGGGCTGGAAAAGATCGCAGCCAGCCACGGCGCGCGCGTCAAGGTGGTTGAAGTGCCGCCCGGTCCGCCGGTCATGTCGCCCATCGTGGCCGAGGTTTACGGCCCCGATCAGGAAGGCCGCGCCGAACTCGCCTTGCGGGTGGCCGAGGCCTACAAGGCCACGCCCGACATCGTGGGCGTGGACACCTCGCTCAAAGAACACGCGCCACGCGCCTTCCTGCGGATCCAGCGCCAGCGTGCCGAATCGCTCGGCATCCCGGTGCAGGTGATCGCGCAAACCGTCTACGCCGCGCTCTCGGGCTCGGACGCCGCCTACCTGCACGATGGCCACGCCAAGTTCGCGGTGCCGGTGCGCCTGCAGCTGCCGCTGGACCAGCAGGTCGGTCTGGACGCGCTGCTCGCGCTGCCCCTGAAGGCGGCGAACGGTGCCATGGTGCCGCTGTCCGAGCTGGTGACGGTGGAGCGCGGCGTGATCGACCAGCCGCGTTACACCAAAGACATGTTGCCCGTGACCTACGTGTTCGGTGACATGGCTGGCTCGCTCGATTCACCGCTCTACGGCCTGTTCGGCATCCGCACGTCGATGGACAAGGCCGCGCTGCCCAACACCGGTGAACTGGGCGAGTACTGGATCAGCCAGCCCAAGGACCCGTACCGCCAGTACGCCGTCAAGTGGGACGGCGAGTGGCAGATCACGTACGAGACCTTCCGCGACATGGGCGCTGCCTACGGCGTCGGCCTGATCCTGATCTACCTGCTGGTGGTGGCGCAGTTCAAGAGCTACCTCACGCCGCTGATCATCATGGCGCCGATCCCGCTGACCATCATCGGCGTGATGCCGGGCCACGCGCTGCTGAACGCACAGTACACCGCCACCAGCATGATCGGCATGATCGCGCTGGCCGGCATCATCGTGCGCAACTCCATCCTGCTGGTGGACTTCATCGAGCTGGAAACCCAGCGTGGTGTGCCCTTTGCCGAGGCCGTGGTGCAGTCCGCTGCGGTGCGCGCACAGCCGATCGCGCTGACCGGCCTGGCCGCCATGATGGGCGCCTTCTTCATCCTCGACGACCCGATCTTCAACGGCCTGGCCGTGTCGCTGATCTTCGGCATCGCGGTGTCGACCTTGCTCACGCTCGTCGTGATCCCGGTCTTGTATTACGCGGTGTACCGCCGCAAATACGAAGCGCTGGCGGCCACTGCCACCTGACCTTTTTCCAACCTGTTTTCTTAGGAGTTTGAAATGACCGTTGAACGTTACATCCGCATCATGGCCGGTTTTGTTGTCATGTTGTCGCTGGCCCTGGGCTACGCGGGCAGCCCGATCTTTGTCAGCGAGTGGTTCCTCGCGCTGACCGCCTTCGCTGGCTTCAACCTGTTCCAGTCCGGCATCACCGGCTTCTGCCCGCCCGGCATCCTGTTCAAGAAGCTGGGTGTGCCCGAGGGCAACGGTTCCTGCTCCGGCGGTAAGTGCAACTGATCTTCTGTTGAACCACCCAAGGTGTCGCCCATGAGCAGTCCCACGCCCCTGAAATTCCTCATGCCCGGCTGGTTCGCGCTGGTCATGGGCCTGTGCGGCCTGGCGCTGGCCTGGCACCGTGCGCACGGCGTGCTGGGCGACATGGCCAGCGGCGTCGCGCTGGTGATCGGCGCGCTCGCGCTGCTGGTGTTCCTCGTGTTGCTGGTGGCTTCGCTGCTGCGCATCTCGCGCTACCCCGCCGCGCTCGCCGAAGACCTCAAGCACCCGGTGCGCCACGCCTTCGTGGCCGCGTTCCCGGTGTCGCTGCTGCTGCTGGCCACCGTGGGCGTGGCGCTGGGGGGCGCCGAGGGCGGCCTGGCCCCGCTCTGGCGCGTGCTCTGGTGGGCGGGCAGCCTCACCCAGCTCTGGGCCACGCTGTGGGTGCTGAGCCGCTGGATCTCACCGGCCGCCGCGGCCCAGCCCGGCCAAGGCCCGGGCAACACGGGGCTGTGGCCCTCGGTCACGCCGGTGCTGCTGATCCCGGTGGTGGGCAACGTGGTCGCGCCGCTGGCGGGGCTGCCGCTGGGAATCGACGGCTGGTCGGCCGCGCAGATGGGCATCGGCCTGTTCTTCTGGCCGGTCGTGCTGACCTTGGTGCTGGCCCGGCGCCTCGCCCACAGCCCGCTGCCTGAGCGCGTGTTGCCGGCCTGGTTCATCACCATCGCGCCGCCCGCGGTGATCGGCCTGGTGCTGATCCAGATGCAGGCGCCGGTGGCGGCGGTGCAGGCGCTCTGGGGCGTGGCGCTGTTCTTCGTGCTGTGGCTGTTACCGGTCGTGCGCCGCATCGCCGGCCAGCCCTTCGGTGTGCCGTTCTGGGCGCTGTCGTTCCCGTTCGCCGCCTTCACCACGCTCACCCTGCGCCTGGCCGAGCTGCAGCCCGACAGCGCCTGGCACGGCGTGCTGCAGACCGCCGGCGTGTTGCTGCTCGCGTCCACCACCATGATCGTGCTCTGGCTCAGCTTCGCCACCGTGCGCGGCCTGCGCGAAGGCTCGCTGCTGGCGCCCGAACCGGTGGCCAACATCATTCCGGTTTCGGCCTGAACCCGTTCGACCATGACCGACGCCGCCGTCCCGCCACAGCCGCTGGCCGCTGACCGCAAGGCCGAGCTCATGCACCGCCTGCGCCGCGCCGAAGGTCAGGTGCGCGGCCTGCAGAAGCTGCTGGAAGACGGCGCCGACTGCACCAAGATCGCCCAGCAGCTGCTGGCCACGCGCCACGCGCTCGACAGCACCTACGTGCGCCTGAACCTGTCCGTGGCCGAGCACGAGCTGGCCCATCCGGCGGGCGACATCGCCGACGCCAAGTCGATCAGCGACGTGCTCGATCGCCTGCAGGCCCGGCTCGGTCGGTCGCGGTAGAAGAAGCACCCCCGCCGCGCCGCGCGCGACCCCCTCCAGGGGGCGATCCGATGCGGCCCGGCAAAGCCGGTTCCGCCGCATCTTGGGGTGGGCATTTCTCGCCGGAGGAAGCTCCCCAACCCCGCCGCGTTCCCGGCTCGGACACTGTGCTCCGGAGATGTGACGCAGGGTGCAGGTTTGTTGCGGAACAGTTTTGCCCGCCATGCAGGCAATCGAACGCGGGTCGCCCGGAATAATCGGCGCATGGACTTTCTCACCGCTTCGCCTCTGCTCGCTGCCGCCGCGTTCGCCGCGGGCGTGCTCAACGCCATCGCCGGCGGTGGCAGTTTCCTCACCTTTCCCGCCCTGGTGTTCACCGGCGTGCCGCCCATCGTGGCCAACGCCACCAGCGCGCTCGCGGTCAGTCCCGGTTACCTGGGCAGCACGCTCGGCTTCAAAGCCGAGCTGCGCGAGCTGCCGGCCCGGCGCCTGCGGCGCGAGATGCTGATCTCGGCTGTGGGTGGCATCGCTGGCGCCCTGTTGCTGCTGGTCACGCCCGCGAAGGTGTTTTCGGGCATCGTGCCCTGGCTGCTGCTGTTCGCCACGGCGCTGTTTGCCACCGGTCCGGCGATCGCCCGTCGGGCGCAGGCGGCATCGGCCGAAGGGCACGGCCTGGCCCGCTGGCGCGAACCGGCGCTGGCCGTGGTCGCGGTGTACGGTGGCTATTTCAACGGCGGCCTGGGCATCCTGCTCATGGCGCTCTACACCGTGGCCGGCGAGACGCGGCTGAACACGGTCAACGCGCTGAAGAACCTGAATTCGCTGGTGCTGTCGTGGTTGTCGGTGGCGGCCTTCGTGATCGCCGGAGCGATTGCGTGGAAAGCCGGGCTGCTGATGATGGTGGCGGCCACCGCGGGCGGCTTCTTCGGCGCCCGCTGGTCCAAACGCCTGCCCGCGGCCTGGGTGCGCCGCGGTGTGATCGTCACCGGGCTGGTGATGAGCGCCCTGTTTTTCTGGAAGAGCTGAACGGACCGGTGAGGCCGCCCAGCGAGGTCGATGCGACCGAAGCTCAGGCGCTCGCGCCCTGCAAGCTTGTCGGCCCAGCGAACCGCCCCACCAGCCAGTGCAACAGGCCGGCCACCGCCAGCAGCGTCAGCAGGCCGAAGCCCCAGCCCACCCACAGCAGCGGACCCATCCAGGCCATGAGCGCGTCGCCCGAGGGCAGCACCGCGCCCAGCCATTGCACCCCATCCGCGGCCAGGGCCTGCAGCGCGGCGAGTTCCGCGGTGTCCACCCATGGGGCCAGCCAGGCGGGCGCTGCCGGGACCGACCAGCCACCCACCGCGCCGCCCGCCTGCGTGAGCGCACCGGCGTCCATGGCGCCCAGCAGCCAGCCGGCGAGCTGGTGGGTCAGGGCCACCAGCCCGGTCCACGCGGCGGCCAGCAGGGCCGTGAGGCTCCAGATCAGTGTCTTCATGGTCAGACCGCCACGGGTCGGCGCCATGCGGCACCCAGCGCATCCAGCAGGTCCACCTCGCCGTCGGCCAGGTGTCCGTCGGCCAGCGTCAGGGCCTCGCACTGCTGCGCGATCAGGTCCTGCAGGTCGGGCCGGGTGATTTCCGCCATGAGCTGCTCGCGCGTGGTGGCATCGACCGTCCCGGTCCAGCGGCCGTTCCCGATGGTGAGCAGGTCCTGGCAGAACCGGTCAAGCACGTCCTTGAAGGCTTCCGGGCTCAAGCCCAGACGGGCCGGCGCGTCGAGGCGGTCCAGAGCCCGGAGTTCGGTCATCGAGTAGTGGCCATCGGCCACCAGGGCCATGGCCAGCACGCGGGCGGCGGCTTGCGGGCTGTTGACGGGAAGGGATTGCATGTACATGTCCTTTCGGTGAAGAGATGGACTCAGTCGTTGCTGCCGATGCCCATGAGGCTCAGCAGGCTGGTGAACAGGTTGAAGGCCGAGACGAACAGGCCCACAGTGGCCAGCACGTAGTTGGTCTCGCCGCCATTGACGATGCGGCTGGTCTCGAACAGGATCAGGCCCACCGACAGCAGCGCCACCAGACCCGACACCGCCATCGCCAGGGCCGGCATCTGGAAGAAATAGGCGCTCACGGCCAGCACCAGTGCGATCACCATGCCGGCGAACAGGAAGCCGCCCATGAAGCTGAAGTCGCGCCGCGTCGTCAGCACATAGGCCGACAGCGCCACGAAGGTGGCACCGGTGGCGCCGAGCGCGGCCACGATGGTGCCGGCGCCGCCAGGCAGGGCCAGCGTGTGCGTCAGCAGCGGGCCGAGCGTGTAGCCCATGAAGCCGGTGAGCGCGAACACGGCGGGCAGCGCCCAGCCGCTGTTCTGCAGCTTGTGCACCGCGAACAGCAGGCCGAAGTAGCCCACCAGCGTGATCACCAGGCCGGGCGCGGGCCAGTTGCCGGCCACCGCCAGCGCGGCGACCCCGGCGCTGAACAGCAGCGTGAGCGAGAGCAGGGCGTAGGTGTTGCGCAGCACCCGGGCCACCTGCGGGCGGTCCAGGGTGAGCGAAGGGCGGGTGGACAGGGAAGGGTGGCGTGTTGTGCGTTCCATGAGGGTTCTCCAGAGGTGAACAGGGAGCCTCGAAGATAGGGCTGCATTGAGTTCTGAAAAAGCAGACAATAACGAACATTCAATCAGTTAACCGCGAAGCATGAGCCAGGACCTCAACTACAAGCACCTGTATTACTTCTGGGTCACGGCCAAGGAGGGCGGCATGTCCCATGCGGCCGAACGGCTGGGCATGGCGGTGCAGACCATCAGCGCCCAGGTGCGCCTGCTGGAACAGTCGCTGGGTCACGCGCTGTTCAAGCCCGCCGGGCGCGGCCTGGCGCTCACCGAAGCCGGGCAAGCGGCCCTGCAGGTGGCCGAGCAGATCTTCCAGCTCGGCGAGCAACTGCCCGGCGCCGTGCGCGACGCCACCAGCCAGAGCAGCGTGCGCCTCGTGGTCGGCATCTCCGATGGCCTGGCCAAGCTCGCCGTGCGCGAACTGCTGGCCCCGGCGCTCGAAGAGCCGCGCCTGCGCCTGGTGTGCCACGAAGACGACTTCGACGACCTGCTCGCCGATCTCGCCCTGCACCGGCTCGACGTCGTGCTGTCCGACCGGCCCGCGCCCGCCAACCCCAACCTCAAGCTCTACAGCCACGCCATGGGCTCCTCGCCGCTGGGCTGGTATGCGCCCGAGGCGTGGTTCGACCGGGCCCGCGACAACTTCCCGCACAGCCTGGCCGAGGTGCCGGTGCTGCTGCCGAGTTCACACGCCTCGGTGCGCCTGCGCATCGACCAGTGGTTCGAGCAGCAGGGCGTGGTGCCCCGCGTGGTGGGTGAATTTGAAGACAGCGCCCTGCTCGCCACCTTCGGGTCGTCGGGCATGGGTGTGTTCCCAGCCTCCGAACGCATGCGCGACAAGCTCTCGCAGGGCTATGGCCTGCGGTGGTTCGCTTCCTGCGAGGGCGTGCAGGAACACTACTACGCCATCGGCACCGCGCGCAAGGTGCAGCACCCGCTGGTGCAGAAGCTGCTCGATGCCGGGGGTGCGCCGAAATGAGCACGCTGACCCCAGCCACCCAGGTGCCTTGGGCCGTGAGCAGCCCGTTTCGCATGCGCCCGGGGCTCGCGCGTCTGGCCGCGGGCGGCCATGCCCCTGCCGAGCCGCCCGCGCTGTTTGTGCGCGATGCGCTCGCCAGCGCCTATGCCGGACACAAACGGGCGGCGCTGCAGGCGCACCGCGCGCGTTGCCAGATCGGCCAGGCCGATCCCGCCGTGCTGCAGGCCATCGCTGACGCCTGCGCGACGCAGACCGGCGTCGTGCTCGCGGCAGAGGCCGACGCGCTGGCGCAGGGCCTGCAGGAAGATTTCGTGATCCTGCACGACGAGCCCGATGGCGAGGCCGGTGCACGCACCCTGCGCACCCGCTTTCTCTCGGTCTGCTTCCCGTCGAACTGGAGTCCGGCCGAAAAACACGGTCTGGACTTTGCTGCCATCCACGCCCCCGTGGCCGACAACGCGCTGCTGCAGGCGGGCGGCAAGGGCATCGTCGACATGGCCTTTCGCCAGGCGCCGATGCTGCGCCACGTCTGGCTGCTCACGCCCAGCGGCGACCTGCCGCAACACCCCGAGACGCGCCGCCTCCGCTGGGAAGACGCGCTCGCCGCCGCCGACGCGCCGGGCGCTTCGGGCCGCTTGCTCGACCAGGTGTTCTACCGCGTCGAGCGCCAGACCACGCTGCCGCTGCCGGTGCTGCAACGCGGCGTGTTTTTCATCCGCGTGATGGTGTGCCCGCTCACCGAGGCGCTGGGCGTTGGGCCCGAGCGCGCCGCGCAACTGGCCGAAGCGCTGGCCTCGATGAGCGAGGCGGTGGTGGCCTACCGGGGCATGGGCGCGGTGCGCGAGCGGCTGTGTGCCGAACTCGGCGCCATCGGGTCCTGAACCGCCCATGAAAAAGGCGACCCGCAGGCCGCCTTGTCGACGAACGGAAAGCGATCAGACGGTTTTGACCGTGGTGCTCGGGCCGTGGGTCTTCACCGACTCGATGCCCGCGTCACGCCCCGCTGCCGCCTTGTACATCTGGCTCGTGCCGATCACCTGGTGGTTGGCGGCCTTGAGGTTGAAGTAGCAGCGGCCGTCGGACGCGTCCTTGCGCTCGTAGCGTGCGTCGTCACCGCAGTTGGCCTGCACCGACTGGATGCCGTTCTCCGCCGAGGCCTTGCTGGCGTATTGCTCGCTGCGCAGAATCACCTCGCCGTTGCTCGCTTTCAGGACAAAGGAAAACTGACCCTTGTCGTTGGAACCCAATTCGTAGCTGCCTGCCATGTCTGCTCCTGGTTGGTGAGTGAAGAGTGCCGAAGCAGCCGGATGATAGGTCGGGCGCGCACCTTCGAACAGTCGCCCGTCGAACCGGGCACCACGAATCGGGCCGCCAGGGCCTCGGCGCGTGACAAATGCCCCTGACGTGTCGCGCGAAGCGACACCCTGACTACCGCCCTACGACCGGGAAGGTCATTCGCCAGATGGGAAATCGTGCTTAAATACCATCCACATAGATTCCATATGGATGGTAAAAAGATGGTAGAGAACAAACTGACCGACCCCAGAACCCGGGTCGGCGAGACCGAGAAGATGACGATCAACCTCGGCGTGGTGGATCTGGGCCAGGTGGACCTGCTGGTGCAGGAAGGCTTTTATTCCAACCGCTCCGACCTGATCCGCACCGCCGTGCGCAACCTGCTGGCCACGCACGCGGACACGCTGCGCCAGACGGTGGCACGGCGCATGCTCATGCTGGGCCTGCAGCACCTGAACCGCACCGATCTGGAGCGCGCGGTGGCCGCCGGTCAGCTGCTGAACATCCATGTGGTCGGTCTGGCGCGCATCGCCGACGACGTGACCCCCGAGCTGGCGCTGGCCGCGATCAAGTCCGTGTCGGTGCTGGGGGTCTTTCAGGCCAGTCCTGAAGTGCGCCGGGCGCTGGCCGGGCGCATGGTCTGACACATCGCCTGACATCAACCCCCTTCAACATGGCAGCCGGTGCACACAGGCCAGCGCCCACCCAAAGAAGCCCCCGATTTGAAACACCCTTTCCAACCGCCCGTCCTCCCCTTGTCCGTCCCGAGAGCCACTGCCATGAACATCCAAGACACCATTGAACGTGCGCTCAAGGCCGCCGGGCTGAACACCACGAGCGGGCCCATGCGCGGCGTGACCGAAACGATCCGCAAGGCCCTGTCATCGGCCGGTCTGGGTGGCGCGACCGAACCGCCCCGCGCAGCACCGGGGCAAAGCGCGCCCCGTGACGGCGACACCATCGAGGTGGTGGCGCGCGAAGTGGCGGGTCCGGCAGAAACCGGGACACCGACCGCCCGCGCCCCTGCCGCCAGGAAGTCCGCCGCCACCAAACCCGCCGAGACGGCCGAGGGCCAGTTCCTTGCGCGCAGCTTCAGCTCGGCGGCCGGCACCCGTGCCTACAAGCTGTACCTGCCGCCGCAGGCCGCGAAGGCCCAGGCCAAAGCCCTGCCAATGGTCGTGATGCTGCACGGTTGCACACAGTCGGCAGACGACTTTGCCGCCGGCACGCAGATGAACCGCCTGGCCGATCAACACGGCTTTCTGGTGCTCTATCCCGAGCAGGCCGCGAGCGCCAATCCCTCGCGCTGCTGGAACTGGTTCAGCCCGCACGACCAGGTGCGCGAGGGCGGCGAACCGGCAATGATTGCCGGCATGGTCCAGGCGGTGGCGGTCGAACAGCCGGTGGACCCGCGCCGCATCTATGTGGCGGGCCTGTCGGCCGGCGCGGCCATGGCCGTTATTCTTGGGCAGACCCACCCCGAGCTGTTCGCTGCGGTGGGCGCCCATTCCGGTCTGCCCTATGCGGCCGCACACGACATCCCCTCCGCCATGGCCGCCATGAAAGGCCGCGTCGTGATGGGCCGTGCGCATTTTCCCGGCACGCCCGAAGACCCGCGCCGACCGGCGACACAGGCCGTGCCGGTGATCGTGTTCCACGGCGACCGTGACCACACGGTGCAGCAGAGCAATGGCGACCAGATTGTGAGCCAGGCGCTCGCCGCGTACGCGAGCGAGGCCGGCAAAAACGGTGTCAAGGCGAGCAGCGAAGAAGGCAGCACCGACGCCGGGCAGCGCTACACCCGCACCCGGCATCTGGCCGCTGACGGGCGTTGCCTCGTCGAGGCCTGGGCCCTGCACGGCGCGGGTCACGCCTGGTCGGGCGGCAACGCCGAAGGTTCGTACACCGACCAGAAAGGCCCGGACGCTTCGGCCGAAATGTTGCGCTTCTTTCTGGCGCAGCCGGCCGCTTAGCGCCACGCCTTCGTTTCGAGCCCGCCCATGGGTGTGTAGAATCGTGGGCTTCGCGGCTGTAGCTCAGCTGGATAGAGTACTTGGCTACGAACCAAGGGGTCGTGGGTTCAATTCCTGCCAGCCGCACCAGACGGAAAGCCCGCAACCTGAAGAGGTTGCGGGCTTTTTCTTTGCCGGTACGGGAAGCCTGTGGGGTGCCTGGGCAAGGGTATTGCTTCACCGATTCGCCCAAAACACCCGCCAGGGCGCATAATGCGTTGGTGCGAGTTGCAAAACACCCGCACAAGTCAGGTGATCGGTCAGTTTCGCGCGCTACGGCGGCACTTTCGAGTTTGTTGTGCTTTCGGGACCCCATCGCTTTGTTTTTTGGTATTTGAGGAGTCCCCATGGGCAATAAACTTTACGTCGGCAACCTGCCGTACACCGTCCGCGACGAAGACCTGCAACAGTCTTTCAGCGAATTCGGCTCTGTTTCCAGCGCCAAGGTCATGATGGAACGCGACACCGGTCGCTCCAAAGGCTTTGGTTTCGTCGAAATGGGCAGCGATGCCGAAGCGCAAGCCGCCATTTCCGGCATGAACGGTCAGTCGCTCGGCGGCCGCAGCATCACGGTGAACGAAGCCCGTCCGATGGAGGCACGTCCTCCCCGTACCGGCGGCTACGGCGGCGGCGGTGACCGCTCCGGCGGCGGCGGCGGCTACGGCGGTGGTGGCGATCGCGGCGGCTACGGCGGCGGCGGTGGCGGTGGCCGCGGCGGCTACTAAGCCCTGCAGTCCAGCCGTCTCAGCCCTGCGCTGAGCACAGCTCAAAAGGCCTCGGAACTCCGGTTTCGAGGCCTTTTTCTTTGGCGGGCGCCGGTGACCACGCGACTCAATCGGACTCCACCGGGACCGCCTGGTCCCGCTCCCCGATCTGCTGACGCCACATGGCGTAGTACAGGCCCTTTTGTTCCACCAGATCGGCGTGGCTGCCGCTTTCAGTGATGCGCCCTTTTTCCAGCACGTAGATGGTGTCGGCGTGCAGCACGGTGGACAGGCGGTGGGCGATCAGCAACGTGATCTGGGTGCGCGCGCTGGAGACCTCGCGCATGGTTTCTGTGATTTTCTGCTCGGTGATCGAGTCCAGTGCCGACGTGGCTTCGTCAAAAATCAGGAGGCGTGGCTCGCGCAGCAGCGCCCGGGCAATCGACAGCCGCTGGCGCTCGCCCCCGGACAGTTTGGCGCCCGACTCGCCAATCAGGGTGTCCAGCCCCTGGGCCAGGCGCCCCAGCAGGCTGGTGCAGGAGGCTTGCGCCAGCGCCTGCAGGATCTGCTCATCGCTCGCATCCGGGCGGACAAACAACAGGTTCTCGCGCACGGTGCCGGCAAACAGGCTGGTCTCCTGCGTCACATAGCCGACCTGGCGACGCGCCTCGTTGTAGCGCAGGTTGCGGCTGCCCACCTCGTTGTAATAGACCTCGCCTTCGGCGGGCCGGTACAGGCCCAGCAGCAGCTTGACCAGCGTGGATTTGCCCGAACCCGAGGGGCCGACAAAGGCAATGGTATCGCCGCGAACCGCCTTGAAAGACACACCGTCGAGCGCGTTGCCCAGCGCGCCGCGGTGGCGAAACACCACGTTGTCAAAACGCAGCGACTCGATCGGGCCGATCGGCAGCGCGTGCGGCGGACGGCGGTCCACCGGCCGGGCCATCAGTTCGGCGAATTGGCTCATCGACGAGCTGGCTTCGCGCCACGCCAGGATCACTGTGCCCAGCTCCTGCAGGGGCGCCAGGATCGCCACCGCAATGAACTGCATCGCGATCAGCTCGCCCGTGCTCAGCACATCGCGAAAAATGAGCCACAGCAGCGTGAACAGCACCGACAGCTTGAGCAGGCTGAGCGTGGAGCCCTGCCAGAACGTCAGCCACCGGATGTGCCGCACCTTGGCCATTTCGAGCGCAAAGACGGCTTCGGTCTTGGCTTCCAGGCGGCGGATTTCGCGAAAGGTCAGCCCCAGGCTCTTGATCAGCGCCACGTTGCGCAACGACTCCGTGATGAAGCCGGCGTTGCGCGTGGTTTCGCGGTTGATCGAACGCTGCTGGCCGCGGATCTGCCGGCTGAGCAAACCACTCAGGCCACCCAGCACCAGCAGGCCGATCAGGAACACCGGCACCAGCGCCCAGCTTTTGGTGACGGCGTACCAGACCAGAAAAGCCATGCCGATGGCGGAGGCGAACAGCACATTGATGAAGGCGTTGAGAAAGCGCTCGGTGTCGGCGCGCACGCGCATCAGCAGCGACAGGGTTTCGCCGCTGCGCCGTTCTTCGAACTCCTGGATGTCCAGGCGCATGGTCTGGCGCAGGCCTTCGTTGAAGATCTGCGTGCCAAAGCGCTGCACCACCAGCCGGGTCATGTATTCCTGCACCGCTTTGGTGGCCCGTGACACCAGGGCCACGACCACCGCCAGGCCCAGCAGGAGCAGCGCACCGCGCACCAGCTCTTCGTCGCTCTTGACGTGGTGCTGTGTGGCGTAACCATCGATCAGCCAGCCGAAGATGATGGGGTCGACGAGCGCCAGGATCTGGCTCACGGCGGCCAGCAGCAAAGCCAGCGCGACGAGCTTGCGCTGAGGGCGAAGGTATTTCCAGAGGATGTGCATGGGTTCCCCAATGGGCAGGCCCATGGAGCGTACCCCCGAACGCCCCGCCGGGCGACCGCTCAGTTTGCGCCGGCCAGCGACCGGCGCACGTGCTGCATCAGCCCTTCGCAGCCGTCTTCCACCAGGTCCAGCACCTCTTCAAATCCGCGGGCACCGCCCTGGTAGGGGTCGGGCACCACCGGGCTGTTGTGGTGTTGAAAGAACTCGGCAAAACGCCGCAGCTTGTGCGCGTGCTGCGGCGGACAGCGCTCCTCGGCCAGCGCAAGGTTGTCCCAGTCCATCGCCAGGATCAGGTCGAAGTCTTCGAAGTCGCCCGCGGTGAGCTGGCGCGCGCGCTGGGTCGAAAGGTCGTAGCCGCGCTGCGCCGCGTGGGCCTGGCTGCGGGCGTCGGGCGGGGCGCCGACGTGGTAGCTGTGAGTGCCCGCGGAGTCGACCCGCACCCGGTCGCCCAGCCCAGCCTCGCGCACCCGGGTTTCAAAAACGCCGTGCGCCGTCGGGCTGCGGCAGATGTTGCCCATGCAGACAAAAAGCACGCGATAGGGAGGGCGCTGGGTGGTGTCGTTCACGGTGCAATCGGGTGGGTGGTGGGGGCCTTCGGTGGCGCTGGTGCCATTTTGCGCGAGGGCCGCTGTGGTGCTGTACCGCCACCCGTATTCAACCCTCGGCCGATACGCACTATGCTTGCGTCTGAGAGGGCCTGAAGTGTTGCCACCAGCGACACGCCGGCCCGACGACACGGAACCCATCACCGGAGCCCCCATGGCGAGCGATTTGGATACGGTACGCGTGCTTCGGGCACTTTTCAACGACATGCCGCAGGCGCCGCAAGGGCTCACGCAGCTGGAAACCGTGGCCTGGATCCAGCAGGCCATGAGCGAGTTCGAGGGCGGCGAGACGGCCTACACCATCGAACACATCACCCGCAATTCCATGCTCGACCTGGTGCTGCGCATGCGCGAGGACGGCCCTTACCAGGACGACGCCGCGTTTGACCAGGTGGTCGAGCAGATCTCGACCCCCGAAGGGCGCAAGCAGTTCATGGACTGGTGCATTCTCGCGCGCAAGAGTGTGGACGCGACCGCGCGACTGTTGAACCGGGCCAAGCCCGCTTGGTCGGAGCCGGGGCCGTTTTTCACCGCCGACGCCGACGAGGTGGCGCGCTTCGTGGCGGGCGACGTCAGCGGGCCGGGGCCGCTGTTCTCGGAATACGCCACCCGTGCCGACGTGCGCGGTGTCGGGGTTTTCGAGCAGGAGCCCGAACGCGTCCACGAGTTCGACTGGGGCTTCGTGACCGAGGAACCCGGGGCCTGGAGCTTCTACGTTGCCGAGGTCTGGCGCCGTGGCACGGTCGGCTATTTCGAGCGCTTCCTGAGTGCTTGGCTGCTGGAGACCGGCGCGGCCCCGGCCACCGGCGGGGTGCCGCCACCGGTTCCCTTCGGCCTGGAAGTGGGCCACGGCATCGAAACCTTCAGCGCACTGCGCCTGCTCACCGAGGGCGACATGGCCGACCCGGCGCTGCGGCGCTGGCTGGGCGATGTCTTCATCAGCCTCATGCTGCCGGCCATGGCCGGGCGCTCGCTCGACGAAGACTACGACTTTCCGCTGTCGGTGCAGCCGGACGCCTGACGCGCCAGCCCAGCGGCGCTCAAATCGCCACAGCGCCCGATCCTCCGTTCGCATACAGCGCCCGCGTCGCCGCCAGTTCGCCCTGCAGGTGCTGGCGCAGCGCGGCCGGCGCCAGCACCTCCACCTCCGCCCCGTAAGACAGCAGGCGCCGCGCGCCGTGCTCAATGGACTCGATCGGCAGCAGCACACACACCCAGCCCTCGCGCCCCGCGCCGGGCGCCGCCGCATCGTCGTCCACCCGGGCAAACGGCGTGCGTGCATTCACCAGCCAGCCCATCGCCCGCGGCGACACCCGCACCCGCGCCTGCAACCGCTGCAGCTCCGCCTCGAAGCGCGCCGCCGACGCCTGCCAATAGTGCGCGAGGTCAAAACCCGCCGGGCGCCTGAAGCGTGTGGTCAGCGTGCGCAGCGCGCGCACCGCGGCCAGCCGGTAGGTGCGCACCTCGGTCTGGCCCTGGCTGCGCGCCGCCATGTACCAGGTGCCCGCCTTCAGCACCAGGCCCAGCGGCTCCAGCTCGCGCTCGGCCTGGCCGCGCCAGCTCTCGTAGCGCAGCGCGATGCGCCGGCTGTTCCACACCGCCTCGGCCACCTCGCGCAGATGCGCTGGCGTCTCCTGCGAGCGGTACCAGTCCACCGGGTCGATGTGCAGGCGCGCGCCCACGCGGTCGGCCTGCTCGCGCCATTCGGCCGGCAGGCTGGCCACCATCTTCAGCCGCGCCGATGCCGCCGCCGCGCCCAGGCCCAGGTCCGTCGCCGCGCCCGGCAGCCCGGCCAGCAGCAGCGCCTGCGATTCGGGCTCGGTCATGCCGGTCAGCGTGGTGCTCCAGCCCTCGCGCAGCTGGAAACCGCCGAACCGGCCCGGCTCGCCCCAGAGCGGCACGCCCGCCGCCGAGAGCTGGTCGACGTCGCGCAGGATGGTGCGCGGCGACACCTCCAGCGCCCGCGCCAGCGCGGGCGCCGTCATGCGGCCGTGGGCCTGCAGCAGCATCAGGATGGACAGCAGGCGGCTCGCTTTCATCTCAGTTTTCCACGGCGCCGGAGCGCCACCCTCGACGCACGAAACAGCGCCACCCAGAGGCACCGCCGGGCCGGCTTTGCCGGACGGCCAGTGCCGCTCCCCTTGAGGGGGGTGACGCGAAGCGGCGCGGGGGGTGTTTCATCCTTTGAATTTCCAGGCGTTCTTAAAACATGACATCGGGTGACATGGTATGCGGCGCAGCATGCAGCGACTTCAACTTTCAGGTCGTTTCACCATGGACTGGTTCTCCCTCGCTCACGCTTCACAGCTCTGGCTCTTCTTCGTCCTGGTGCTCGGCATCATCGTGTTGCCGGGCATGGACATGGCCTTCGTGCTCGGCAGCACACTGGTTGATGGCTTCAAGGGCGGTGTGGCCGCGCTGGCCGGCATCGTGGCCGGTGGCGTGGCGCACACCGCCATGGCGGCGCTGGGCGTGGGCCTGGCCTTGAAGGCCGTGCCGCAACTGCTCAGCGTGATGCTGATGGCGGGTGCGCTCTACCTGGGCTGGATCGGCTGGTCGCTCGTGCGCGGGGCCTCGGCGCTGGGCGAGGTGCGCGCCGAGGCCTCGCGCCCCTGGGGCGCCACCTTCCGGCGCGGGCTGCTCACCTGCCTGCTCAACCCCAAGGCCTACCTCTTCATGATCGCGGTCTACCCGCAGTTTGCCCGGCCCGAACACGGCTCGATGGCGGTGCAGGCCGTGGCCATGGGCACCATCATCGCGTTCACGCAGGCCGCCGTGTACGGCGCGGTGGCGCTGGGCGCCGTGCGGGTGAAGGCCTGGCTGCGCGGCAGCGGCCGGGCGCAGGTGCTGGCCGGGCAGTCGGTGGGCGCCGTCTTGCTGCTGGGGGCGGCGTGGTCGCTGGCGCAGGCCTTCGGGTTTCACGGATTCGCGGCGGGGTGACCCGTGGCACGATCGCTGCTTCTTGAGACAATCCGGCCCCCGCCCACCGCAGAACACCCCCCCCATGGAACTCCCCGCCCACCAGTTGAGCATGACCGTGCTCATGACCCCCGACACCGCCAACTTTTCCGGCAAGGTGCACGGCGGCTCCATCCTCAAGCTGCTCGACCAGGTGGCCTACGCCTGCGCCAGCCGATATGCCGCCGCCTACGTGGTGACGCTCAGCGTGGACCAGGTGGTGTTCCGCCAGCCGATCCACGTGGGCGAACTCGTCACCTTCCTCGCCTCGGTCAACCACACCGGCAGCTCGTCCATGGAAGTGGGCATCAAGGTGATCGCGGAGAACATCCGCACCCAGGAAAACCGCCACGTCAACAGCTGCTTCTTCACCATGGTGGCGGTCGACGACGCCGGCAAGCCCACCACCGTGGCGCCGCTGCGTCCCTTCACACCCGACGAGCGCCGCCGCCACTCGGCCGCCGAGCTGCGCAAGACCATGCGGCGCGAGATGGAGCAGCGCTTCGCGGCCATTCGCTGACCGGCTCGGTGGGTTCAGTGTTGTGGCGCAGGTAGGCCTTCGAAGGCGGTAGCGTGCGCGACCGGGTGCAGGGCGCTGGAGCCTGAGCTACGCCCACACGAAGATCTTTGGCAGGCAGGTGTCGGCCAGGAGCAGTCGGTGGCGGCTAGCGAGAGCCGACGCTCAACGTCGGAGTTAGACCGCACTTTCAGTAACTTGCCAATAGTGCTTTGCCCCGGCTGGAAGCTGCGACAGCACCTCTTCGAAGGCTTCTTGGTCTACATGACGACGTAGCGCTGCGGAGACTGCAGAGATTGCGTTGGGCGGGGAGAAGTTGTGCTCCCGGCGAACGGCCCGAACTTCTTCTAGGAGCTTGGCGTCCGAAGCGAATTCGAGTACGGGTTCGTCAGGGTCCCAGTCTTCTACGAATATCGCTCGGATCACGGGCGGCAGGATGGCTGCGAACCGAAGCGCTTGGTGGAGGGTGAGCCTCTTGCGAAAGGTGTGGAGGACGCCCACGACCATGTTCCATGCCATGTTAGTCGTGGTCAGGCCAGCATAGTCCCGTGCGTCAGCCATGAATCGGTCGAACTCAAGCGACGCGTTCTGGTACTCGAAGGGCAGGGGCATACGCGCGTGCAGCCTAACGAACAGCGTTTATCAGCCGCGAAACGACGTGTGAAGCAAGCATGGGACTCCCTTTGCGGCTGATAAACCTTGTTGAGCTGAACCGCACGAGGTGGCGGTGTGTTTTCTTCTGAATGGGCAGT
>Ga0209318_1000342_pt1 | contig 46765 bp, 57 predicted proteins | sample RifGroE1_FD_183999 | JGI IMG/M metagenome (GOLD analysis project Ga0209318, IMG submission 183999) | Groundwater microbial communities from Rifle, Colorado, USA - Groundwater E1 (SPAdes) (version 2) | ecosystem: Environmental > Aquatic > Deep subsurface > Groundwater | place: Rifle, Colorado... | reverse complement strand
TAAAATTCATCCCAGCGGCAATCGCCGGTAAAACACCTGTTCCTGCCGCTGTCCCGATCCACTGGCCACTGTACATGCCAATTCCGCTCATTGTCCATGCGTCAGGGTCGGCTATGGTTGGAGTTTGCGACGCTCCAGGGTAAATCCACGTTCCGACAGAAGCAATCTTTGTGGTCCCGTCTCCCATAGTTTGGTTACCAGGAACAGCGAAGGCCATCACTTGCCCAGCGGTAGGATCAGCCAATGGCGGGATATGAATCCTGCTCGCGGAAACGTCACCATAAATACCCCATCCAAGATAGTTTGTGCCGTTGTCGGTATCCTCCAGGAAATAGATATACTGCCCACCTGAAGCAGTGCCAGGGGCAGAGAACGAAGACGCGATTACTGGCTTGTTAAAGGTAAAGTCTGTGTCACTCACCGTGAATGCTGGGTCAGTCCCGGCACCAGTATCAAAAGTGTGGGTCTGAGAGCCACCGGCTGCATCGCCCCACGTGATATCGTCATAGGCGGTAAAGTCCACACCGCCTCCCAGGGTTTCGGCAAATGTCTCTAATGCCTGGAGAGCTGCTTTGATGGTTTGGTTGTCAGCAATTGTTGATCCGGTGAACGCCCCGAGGTTTGCAGCCCCTTCCGCCACACCGGAGAGTGTGATCAGGTCATCAACCGCAAGGCTGGCCGCAGTCGGTGCGGCAGTGCACCCCTCAGAAGCGCCTGAAGCATCAACACCGAGCGCATAACTGCCAGCGTCACAATTACCACCGTTTGTCGCGAGAGCTGTGGCAGTGCCAGCGTTACCGCCATCTGCGACATACACCCCTGCCCCGATAACGGCCTGGATCTCTGCCGAGGTGTCCACGGTTGGGTCTTGCTCAGTCGCTGCATTCGTTCCGCCTTTGTCAAGGTCTTGATACCCGTTGCTGTCGGCATCGAGTTCAACCGCCAATGCTTGCCAGGGGAGAAATACAAGTGCCGCTGCTATCAATAAAATTTTCTTCATCTTATCTCCTTACCATGTAACGGCTTCACCGCCGAAAGTTACAGATTCACCACCAAAAGTTACCAGCTCAATATGCACCCTACCCCCGCCAAGCGAATAACTATCCGGCGTCCCCAAAAACCACAAGCTCGGCGGCATCGACACGCCTTTGCACAGCTCCCACGCGCCTATTGGGTTTCCCTGGCCGCAATAGGTTGTGTCGGTCGCTGCACCTGCATCGTATAGTGATTTTAAGCGGGGGCGGCCTGTGCTGTCGAGGAGCGGGTCAACGGTTAAATCGTGCGCTCCGGCAGCCTGCTGGAAATAGTCCCCAGACACATTACCATAGGTCAGGTTGTAATCGGCTGTCTGTGCCGTATTGCCAATGTTATTCATTCCGTACCGGCCAGATCCGATGAGTATATTGTTTTGGAAATTATATAAGGAATCGGTCATCGTTGATGCGATGTAAACTGCATCGAGATCTGAATTTGGCCCGGTATTATTGTAAATAGAGTTTGTGGTGGTGAGGCCGGCATTCTCACCAAGATAGAAAGCGTATTTGTTGCCTGGTAAATAATTGTGCCGAACGGTTAATGCCTCGCTGTCCAGGATCATTATCCCATATCCAGAATTTATTTCAGCATTTCCGTTGTTGTCGGTGCAGGTATTCTTTTCAATGATGATACCATAGTTGCCGTGGTCCATATCGATACCACCGCCATCAATTGTTCCTGGTGTATTGTTGCTGCATGTGTTCAGTGATATTGTCCCATTGGTTGAGTAAAATTGCACCATTCCGCCACCGTTCCCGGTGTTGTTCGAGAAATTGTTATGGTGCGTTGTCTGGTTGCTGGCATGCTTCAGGATCATGCCGCTGTAATTATCTGTTCCCATTGTACGGTTATAAGTGATTACCGGGTCAACCACTGCCGCTCGTCGTGCGCCACCTGATGCCACGGTCTGCCAGCCAACATCGATGCAGGCAATGCCTTCAGCGCCGTCACAATCATAAAAGTCGTTATGGTCAAGGAGAAGATCAACGATGGTTGTGGTGTCAGGGGCCGCTGCTCCGATTGTCATCCGGATGCATCCGCGATCCGTGGCATCAGTGACAGTATCGCACGAATCCCAAGTGGTATTGGTGATTGACACCCGGTCCCAACTGACACCAGCGGCAGTCGTATCGATCAACGTCAGCCCACCGGCAGCGCAGTTTGAAATAGCGGACTGATCTATGGCCAAATCATCTGCGTCAGCAGTGGCAGAGAGGTTGACGCAAGCTGCGGCGCATGTGTCTATGTCTGCAAATTCAAATTTTATCCCGTCTGAACCATTGATAAAAACACATGCCCCTGAAGCGGATGTCTGCGCAATGTCACGAAATGTCAGCCAGTCAGCCGAAGAACCACACGTCAATGTTCCGGTAAAACTTCCGGCCGGTCCGCCGGGGCATGAGCCGTCATAAGTGATTCTGTTGCTGTCGTCAGTCCCGATAGTGTTGATGGTTGTCGCGCCGAAGGCCCCGCACAGGTAAACCGTATCAAGCGGAGACGGCACGCAATCTGTGTCAGCTATGCCGTTGCAGCAGTTTGCGAAGCTTGACCCGTCCGCCATCCCTGTTCCAGAGGGGCAGGCATAGAATACCTCCGCCCCCGCCACATTCGGCAGAAGCAAGCACAGTGATAGCGCGAGGAGTTTCTTTTTCATCCGGAGACCCTCGTCAGCGTGAAATCAAATTTAAATTTACCGCCCTTATAAAGCACGCCCTTTGCTGTTCCGTCAAATTGAACTTCAACGATGTCGATGATATCATGGAAGAACTCATGATTTTTTGGGTGATTGTAATCAAGCCGGTATCCAAAAGGTGCGTGGCTCACATAGAAATACGCTCCCTCAATTCCAACGGCCCGGTTGAATCCCTCACCATCATTGACGACTTTGACATCGCCCAGCTTGTTGAAGATTGCCGCCCAGCCGTGACACTCTACCGCCCATTCGCCGTCCATCATATCGTCCACCATCTAAGCGGCCCGTGCCATGTCGGACCAATAAATTTGTTGTCTGGGTGTGCGCAGCGTTGCAGCTTGCGCAGGTAATACAGGCATTCTGGCCTGCCACAGGTCACGGCTGCAGTGTATCAATCCCGAGGATAAAGGAACTGTTATTCACTGCATTATTCGTAACCGTTGGTATCCATGCGAGCCCGTTTCCTTTTGGATACCGGTCACTGTTCTGACCATCACCCATGATTTGCGAGGTAATTGTGGCGTTATCGATCACATCCAAACCATTACCTGACGCCGAGATAATTATCACCCCCGATGAATCCGCGATTTGCAGATCGCTATTGTCGGTAGGCCCGGTGGCGCCGGGGATAATGGAAAAATTATACACGATTAGGCCCTGATTGATAATCTCCATAATGGACATTGACCGACCATTCGGCGCTGTTGTTGGAATCGCTCCAACGGCTGTGCCGGGCGTAGCGTCAAAAGTGCATGTAATATCAAAATGCCATGATCCTGGCAATGACCCCTTGATCCTGGAAGTCTCGACGCAGGTCATTGCGGCCTGAGCCATTCCGACCATTCCCAGCCACAGGGCAAATAACAACCAAAATTTTTTCATGTCAAAACTCCTTTACGGTGTAATATCATTCCAATATGGAAAGTATTTACCATTTCGCAATTCGAAACCATCACATTCGCCAAGCGGATTTGCCGATCTGGACGAAATGGTTCCATCTGTCCCAGCTCCTGCTGCGGTCACGTCTACAACAAACGATCGGTGAGACCGTGCCATCTCGATCCAATATCCATCATAATAGAAAAGAAGAAGAATATTGTCTAATTTCCCTTCCCAGTTTTCGGAAAGCCTCAATCCTTGACCATCAACAAATATTGGATAATCTGTGTTACTTATACCCAAGAGGATCACAAACTGCCCGCCCACAACAGCGGCATCTATCTGGGGGTCAGACACCATAGTAACAGCGCCACCAGAAGAGACAACAGGGATAATACCCCCATCCGTCGCAACGTCGATTGAGTCCGCCGCCCCCAGTGTCTGCGTTCCACCCAACCCCATGCCCAACTGTTCTGGGCGGAACATACCGGTTGTAGAAACAATTCCGAGCCCGGCAGTATTGTTCTGCTGTTGTCTCCACGCGCCGTTGGCAAGATTTGTTCCATTGCTGGACATGGCGACATTGATAAGAGTGGCAATGCCGTCTACACCAATATTGGTGTTAGTTCCGATTTCACCGCCGATAAACAGCGGGGCGGCACCTATCGACTGATTTGTGATGGTCGCACCATTGTGTGCGTTTGTTTCCAAGTTGGCGGCATTGAAAATAATACCCCCACCACATTCATCCATCACCACGCCATCATACAAATTGACGGCTGATAATTTGTTAAAAACTATCTGATTAACCCGCTTTGTCCCGGCAAGAATACCAACCATATTGAGGCCGATACCCTTTTGTACTCCGTCTCGGATCAGCACGTTTTCCAAAAGAGCATGGTAATTCCCGCTTTGACCGGCAACACCTCGAATCTGAAGACCTATTGTAGCGTTATTGTTCAGGTTGTAAATTGTGGTATTCTTCAATGTCCATCTCCACTGAGACGCAATGTCAATTCCGATTGATCCGGCGGCCATATTATCCATATCAACCTGAATACCGTCAATGTCAAAGCCGAAATCCGTTCCGGCTTTATAAGCGAGAATACCGATCGCAACGGCTGCTGTCGGTTTGAAAACTGTCCGTGCCGTTGCATGCGTTCCGGATGTAAAAGATTTAAATCTTACACCAGGGTCAACTTCTATTGTCACTTCCGGTTCATACGCTCCGGGAAGCGCCCACACCGTCCCACCACCGACCGCGGCAAAAAAATCAATCGCTGCATTAAAAGCCGCGCCGGTTTCTCCCCACCAGTTTCCGGATACCTCACCCATCCTACAACTTACCCCGGCAACAACCGTCACATCATCGCCAACCCACTGATGCGCAGGGGCAGCGATAATCCCGCCATTCACGGTCAGCGTTTCAACACCAGTGCCGTTGACCCGGCCCCCGTTAGTAAACCACAAATCAAGAGTGGTGGGCGTTATAGGGCTTTTACCACCAAGAGAAATGACATATGGTATCATCAGAGTGGTCGGATTGCTACCAATGGCAGTCACAGCGGCGTCAAGGTCGTCGTTATAATTGCCGATATAGTCTATTTGGGGGACTGTGACGGTCTGGGTGGTAAAATTGGCGAGGTTGGTGCCGGCGCTATTCCACCCAATAAGATTGTTGGCAATGGGCGCCGGCACCGTATACGGATTGGTTGAACCGGTTGTAACCGAGACGGAAAAACTCCGTCTGATCTGTTCCCGCAGTTGTTGCAGGATGCGGGCCTGTTTGTCAAGCTCCGCCTCGAACGTCTCGTAAAGGGTAGCCATCCCTTCGGTAAAGTCCGATTCCTGGGAAATCGGAACATCAAACACGATAATGATATAATACCCGGCGGCGTATGCCTTTGGGGTCACACCGTCCGTTTCCGTGATTATTACCGACCCACCGAACGAGCAGTTGCTATTCGTACAGGATACGTAATAATTGACCCCTTCCACAAGGGTTGTTTCGGTGCCATTCGCATCGGAAAGGATAACCGCAATATCCCCACTGTCGGCAATTCCCATGGTGAAAGGAAATGTCGTGAGAATACCGTTGCATGCCTGTTTACTTCGCCCACTATTTTCCGCTACTGTCATTTTGCCACCTTTGGTCCGGCTTTAATTATTTTTGATTGCTCTTTAAGTGATTCCTCGAAGGTGATTTCTTTGTTTCTCAACCGCCGTGTCACGCCTTCCATTTTATTATTGAGAAATTCTTGACGAACCTTCATTTTTTGGTACGGGTATTGTAAATCATATTTCTTATCTACTCTACCAATATCGAACGGCAACGCATAATTTATTGGGTCACGAACAGATTCCTCGAAATATGGGGTCATCCTGGCGTCAAGATCATCACTGAGAAGTGGAAGATTTGCTTCGATTTTCTCAATAAATCCTTTCGGATGCCGATACACCGGGTCAAGAATCGTATTCACGTAACGCACAAATGCCGACGCGGGGATTACCTGCTGGACGGTAAATCCGGTTTGGGAAGAGAATTTATAATCAATATCCCCGGACAGGGCAGAAAATAAAGACCCGACCGATTGAGTGGACGATTGACTGCCCACAAACTGCCCGATCCCTTCCGAGATTGCAAACAGCTTTTCCACCTGGGAATCCGTCATTGACTCGGGCCGTTGCTCGTAATAATGTTTGGCCGCGGCCGGCAATCCAAAAGACATGGCGAACGGCCCGAGATACCACAAGGGTATCCAATCATCCCCGAACCGGATGGAATATGGTTTGCGTCCGGATGCGTAATACCATGCCTTTTCGTCTTTATTCGACGGAGGCGTCCAGGTGGTTTCATGACTCGCCGCCATCATCGCACCAATTCCTGTAATGATCGAGCCGCCGAGAATCTTACCCAATACCTCGGTATCAGCCAAAGTTTTAGGGTCACGGGCCAAACCCAGCGGGCTCCGCTCCATCATCTGAATTGCTTTGTTGATCGGTGTCCGGAGAAACGGGACATACCATTTTGAGATCGGGCCGAGTATCGGAAGCTTCCTTGATTCCTGCAGCAACACACCGAGAGATGATAACGCCTTGGATGGATACGACAGGCCCGGCCCTTCCGGGTCAAGTTTGTCACGGTAAAGGTATGACTGAGAAACGGACGCCGCTTGACGATATGCTTCTTCAGGAGATACACCCTGTTTGGTGAGACGGGCTATTTCACCAGCACCGATCAAAGCGGCGTTAAATTTGTCACAAGCCTCCATGAATCGGGAAACAACCGTCAATGACTTTGGGATTTGCCGGGTCCGGGCCGCTTCAAATGCGTTTTTGGCTTCCACCCCGATTTCCGGTTTTTCCATCGTGGAAAAGTTCCCCATCTTCCATGTTTCCCGGAAAGCAACCATGGCGTTTGGGACGGCGTTGACAGTTGCTTTCAGGTAAACCGGAACGTCAGAGATATAAACCTCCCGCTGCTTTCCGGTGAAAAGTGCCTTGGTATAATCAATTGCCCCCATTGTGGTGATATCGTATGGGCGGGTGATAAACGTGTTAAAAAGATTCTCAGAAATATTCCTGGCATGAGTGCGTGGGGAGGAGAGCATATTTTGATACCGATAAGCATCAAACAGCTCTCCCACACCGGGGGGTACCTTTTTTGCAACAACATCAATCATCTGCAGACTAAGATCTGCTTTATCCGGCCCGTCCGGTAACTGATTGGCCCGCCGGTGGAGATCCATAATCTCTTTCTGCTCATCTCGGGTCAAGGTGAATGATTCGGGTTTACGGCCAGTTATCTGATCAAGGATACCATATCGTTTCCGCACGGAATCAAGCTGTTTATTTCCCCACTTGATAAACGCCTGCGGGGTGTTTTTACTCCACAAAGAGGCGGCCTGGTTAAACTGCCCGGAGGCCCGCAACTCTACGTCATATAACTCGGTCATCTCAACCGCCCGGTCAAAATCTCCCCGACGGTTGAACTCCTTCATCAATTCAACAAAGGCCGCGCCCTTCTCGGCGGACGGTTTCGCATCGCTTTTGACGAAATCAATCACCGACTGCAGACCATCGGTAGCGATACGATCCTTGACTTTTGCCACCGTCTCAGCATTTGTCTTGATGGTATATTTCTGCGGATCAACCGCCGCCACTTTCTCGGCCAGTGACGGCATTTCGTTAAATATCTGTTTTACACCTGGTCCGGCTTTACCTTTCTGTTTTGCCTTAATTGCCCGCTGTGATATGCGAGGGTCGGCCTCGGCCGCCTCGGGTGACTCTTTAACCGTCTCGATAAATTTGCGCTGCCGGGTGGCCGGAGTATTTACCGATGGTGTCCCTTTACCGGGCGGCAGTGTGACGGCACCTTGTTGATTCTGTATGAATACCGGCAGCTGACTGTTGATACCTTCCGCGATCTCATTAAGCCCCAGCCGGCCACCGGGCGATGTGACCGAATACCCTACACCTTTGAGAAACCCTTTGGCAAATGGTCTGACCTTTTCGCCCTCCGGAGCGTTGGCCGCATCCTCGGCGCCAAAAATTGTGCCCATGACCGGCGCCCGAAGGTATTGCTTAAGAGGATTGATCATCTTGAACACACCGTGGAGTGTGCCGGTTTTGGCCGCGGCAAGCAGCCCCGCAGATATAGGATTTGCTGGATTCTCGCCGGCCGCCGCCATGAAAGGGAAGGTATACCCGCTGGCCACGTCAAGCGCAAAAGTGGTGATGCCGGGAATTGCTTCACCGATCGCCTCAGAAATTACCTCGTCAAGAAAGCTGATACCAACTTCATCCACACGGCGTTGCCAATACTCGGCGTTTTGCTTAAGTTGATTGGCCGCAGTTTCAAAAATACTGGATGACTTACCAACCCCTTGTGCCTCCAGATAATTTGCAATACTGTCCATATGGACAGAAAACGCCGCTACGCCCCGATTGAGTGCGGCCATGGAATTGTACCCTTGAGCCATGAAAGGTCGCGCAAACTCGCTCAGGGTGTCCGAGAAGTCGTACTTCTTTTGCTGAACTTGCTCGACCGCTGTATCCTTCGACCACTCGTTAAAAAACCCGTCCAAATCAAACGGGGGCGGGTCGGTGGGCAGAGCATCAGACACAGGGGGTGGAGGGCCGGACGGGTCAGAGCCTAAAGGGCCGGACGGATCGATCCGGATAGTGCCACTTGATTGGCGTGTCCAGGATATATCATTCGGCATTTTGTTGCCTCTGCAGCTCTTCCATTTGTTTGGTGGTAAATTCCTGTTGATACTTATTCATTTCGGCAAAACTGATAGAATATTCCTGACCGATGGCAATGGCTTTCCGCTTTATATCCTGCCTGGTAAGGGTTTTTTTGGCCGATGTCTGCTCCTTAATCCAATCATCAAGAGCGAGCTGCGCTTCAGCGGTTCGCTGTGTCTGTAAAGGGGTGTTCTGATATGCTGCGTTAAGTCCGACCTTCGGAAAAATCAGACCGTGAATGATGGTATTGCCGTCGCTGCGTCCTGCTGTTATTTCTGATCCTAATTTCGTATCCACCTTATTGATATATTGCTCGTAATCTTGAGTGTTAAGGTTTGGATTACCGGCGATATATCCGTAAATTTTCGCCGGGTCTTCATTCGTATCGATCATATGATTGATTTTTATGATCTCGATAGACCGGGCCGTATCATCGACCTTTTTATCAACTTTGGTCGCCTCTTTTACTTTCGTCGTCCAGGAGGCAAGTTCATCGCCGGTAAGGTTCTGTGACCGTTTAAGGGCGGGAATAATCGCGCCGTAATCCCCGCTGACAAAAAGCTCGCCTATCGTTCTTTCTTCCTTGTCATGAGCGACTTTTTTCTCATCCGCAATGCGTTTTTCCTCAGCGGCCGCAATCACCTTTTCCGCATCCTCGTTTTGCTTTTTCCGCAAGATAGCTTTTTCCGTTTTGGCCTGTCGGATCTTCGGGTCAAGTCCAGCGAAATCACCGGTCTTCAACGCCTCAAGCGCGGTCACGGGGTCGGCCTCAATCATCTGGTCGGCCCGGACCTGTTCGGATTCATCGATGAATTTCTGAATCTTCTCTTCCCCCTGGGCCTCGGTAAGAAATCTACTGGCGACCAGTGTGGCCACCCCGATCTCAACATCCTTGGCGATCATCTGCCGGCGGAGCGGGTCCGGCTCACCAGCATAATTCTGCAATGACTGATTATAGGTCGTCTCGAACCCCCCGAGCGCCCGCTTGCTCATTACGTCCCGCTTTTTGGCCCGAACTACATTAGAAAAATTAAGTGATTCTTGAGAAAAGCGCCGCTCAAAAGCAACCTGCAAAACCCGATCCCCGCCAACCTGCGCCATATATTTATTGCGGAGTTCCGTAAGTTGCGCTTCCCGGTCTTTGTCAAAATTTTGATAGTCATCCCGGTCGAGATACGATTCCCCGAGTGCGTCGAGATCGGATTTTAAACCGTTGTCAATTTCGATTGATTTGAGGGTCCGTTCCGCGGTGGCCTCCTCTTGCTGCTGACGAGATATCGTATCGGCGGCCTGCAGGCCCATCTGCGCGATTTGTGACCCAGCCTGAGCCTCGGTGCGGCTTACCCTGGAAAACTGCGCCGGATCGATTCCGGGCACCTGTGGCGACGCATCTGATGTGAATGTTGGGATCTTAGGCATTATTTTTTAACCGGGGTAGTGGGTTTTGATTTACCAACTTGACCCGATGAATAGGCGGAATAGGCGGAACTGGCCGCAGAACCAAGACCGGTCAACAAGGTGGCGCCCGCCGCCCGCCGCCCGGCAGTGGCCGCCTGTTTTCCGTAAAATCTCCGAAACCCTGCTTCCTCTTTGGCACCGAACCGAATATTAAGCGCCTCCTTTTCCCCCTCAGCAGCAGTGTCTGCCATCACGGTTAAAGGTGAACCTGACGAAATGTCAACCCCGGCCTTCGCATACATTGCCCGTTGTGAGGCGAGTAACCGTCGTAATCTGCTCCTCGAATTTTCCTCATCCTGGACACCCTTTCGCTCAATGGCCGTAGCTTGAAGATTATTGCCAGCCTGTTCGTCCGCCCCGGCCTGGGCCTGTGCTTTAGCGGATGCATAGCTACCAGCAGCAGTCAGCGCGGCCAAAGCATAACCAATGTACGGAATGGCAGCAGCCATCAGAACACCTTTGCGTATAGGTGAAGGGTTTCCCCGTTCGGACCGAATTTTTCCAACCGTCCTTCAAAAACAAAACCAAGTTTTTTGACCAACCTGAACCCCTTTTCAAACCCTTCCACGATTAAAGCTTGCACCCGGCGAAATTTGTGTCGTTTTATCAAAAAATTTAGTCCGCGCAAAATGGCTCGATAAACGATAATACCATGAACCGACCGTGGTATCAACACCCAACATTCTCCAAACGTATCATCAATCATGGCTATTCCGCCACACGCTTCCGGGATATCCTCGATCATGAGGGTAAATGCCGGCCCCACCGATTCCCATCTCTCTGCCGCCTCTTCCCACCCCTTAACAGACGACAGAAAAAAATCCGCCTCTCTGACCTGACGATCATAAAGCTGGTATGCGTGATGTGGTTTATACTGGACAGTTTCAATTTTCATTAACGGTGATCCCAAACGTCAAACCGAGGATGGTCATCGGTAATGGTTTATCCTGTGTGATCAGCACCGGGGAATCCGTCCCCCATTTGCCATCGAAACTCATCGGTCCTATTTCACCGGTGAAAAGAACCGATCCCGTACCCGTTCCGATCTTCATCGATTCGAGATGATCAATATCACGGCCGATTTTTCCGCAAGGCGTTTCAAAAACCGAAACCATTACCTCGTTGATCCGTTGCTTGTTGCCGCGGGAAACACCTTGCTGTGTGGCGATATACGGTTTCGTTGGTTGAAGGGCATTTTCTACGGGGAGCCCGATGTGAATCTTATTTCCGTAATGCCCGACCGTAACCGCGCCCCCTACGATAGTTCGTTGTGAATCAGCGGCACCATCGATAACGATGTCCACTGTCTTGCCCTCCAAGTGATCAAGCCCGGTGGTAAACGCTTTCTGAACCTGGAGAGCCGTACCGCCGCCGGTATACGCGGTCCACCCGGTCGAATCAAACCCGGATAATTCAAACCCGGCCCCGGTAGGATTAGCTACCGTATAAGCTGTTGTCAATCCTATGTTTACCTCCGTCATCCCCTCGACATCGTATATCCTAACCTTCTCCCCGCCGGAAAAAGTATTAACCGCACTGACCACTGCTGGATTAGCCTGTGTGATATTGGTGATTGTCAGCGGATCGCCGCCGTCAAAAGACACCCCGGCATGAACGAAAAAGCTATCCTTGATTTCCCCGTAAAGATCGATAGGCGTGAAATATTCAACATAACGGACGGTTGCCCCTTCAATTTCTCGGCGCACAATCACCCAGATTTGATCCTCTTCCCCGTCCTCACTGATAACTCCGATGGATTCAAACGCGCCATCAGTAACCACGCGGAACCAGGCGTAAATATTCTCTGCCACTTCATAAGTCATTCCGAGCAATTCCCCATCGGCCCGGATCGCCCAAACGATTGGGAACGGTGATTGTTGGAAAGCAGCATCGGTAATCCCGGATAGTGCTTTAGTTGCGCCTTTGGCAATATGACTGGCAATCCTGGTCATGTTGGTTGGAATATATTTTTCCTGTTCAAGGGTATAATCCAACTTATAAACGTCCAGTCCGGACAAACTCACCCACATGAATGAATCACTCACCTGCAAAACTTGCAGATTTTTGACACCAAGGCCGATCTGTTTTCTGACCGAAACATTCGTCTGAGTAAATGGATCGACCGAACTTGATGCCCCCATCTTCCACACGCCGTTTGTGGTCCCGATAAATAGGTAGTCCCCGCCAGCCACCCACCGGATTGATTCCACCTGGCCGTCCGAAACGACTGTAAACTGAATGGCGGAATCATCCGCCTCGGCGTTCCTGGCGAAATTATAGTAATCCGCCGAGGTACTTAAGTTGATCATCTGGGGATGGCCGACTGACCCGGCGCAAACAAAACGTTGTTCAAAAAATCCACCACATGATGGGTACCCGTCCGTTGCGTCCCATATCTCCTCTTCCATGGTCCAAACATTTGTTGCGTCCGTTGAATTTAACGGGCTCAATATCTCGCCGCGGGCGGAAATAGCAGAATCAATTTTGGTAATCTGGATGCAACCATTATTGATAAAAATATATTTTCCCAAATCAGCGGTACGAAAAACTCCTACGGACCCGGAGTCAACCCGCTGAACAAAATCAGCGGCATATCCATATGTGGTGTCTTCCGGGTCCTGTCCATAATAAAGACGAAGGTAAATGGTATCATAACCAAGACCGTCTACATCCCCCCAGCCCCAGTTATTTAAACTCCCGGCCAACGCGCCGGCCGTACCTTGCACGATAACAGCGGAATCAACCAGGATTGAATCCGGTTCGGTTGAATAATAGAACGGCGCCCCAATCGACAAATAATATTCACCGCCGACCGAACTTGCTTTCCAGTTATCTGCACCAGGATCAATAAGGTTGGTCGTCGCGCCGTTCGGATTAAGAATACAGATTTGACCCTTGCGGGTTCTATCCGGCTGCAGAGTAAAAACCGGACTGAATAACAATTTCCAATCACCGGAAGGAATTGCGCTGGTATTCGGGAAATCATCAAGAATATCGGCAACCACGATCTTTGCACTGGTATAGGACGTAATGGACGCCCGAGCGGAACCGTAAGAAATCATTCGGCCCACGTCAGCGGTAAGAAACACATCAACGCTTGCGGTAAATGTCTTACCTGACCCTGTTGTAGCAGAAGGGGTCAGCGTAGCGGCAAGCACATGGCCTTTCTCTTCGGTAGGTGGTGGGGAAAATTTTGCCTCTGTAAAAGTCCAAACCGTGTGGCTGGTTCTGGTCAATTTTCTTGTGGAATAATCCGGATGGAAAATAAAAAGGACATCGGCGGATTGCCGAAATTTAAGGTACGGAAGATCTGCTTCCTGATACGGGGTTACAACTTCAACACCGACTATTTTCGCGCCGTCCTTATAGACCCAGATGTATTCTTCCCCGATCTCAAGCATGTAAGCCTGTGCGGTGGAAAAGGTGAAAGGGACCATTCTGGATCGTTTGGAAGAGTCATTCGTCTCGTTGACAAAATACGTGCCGGGCATCCTTTGCACACCACCCTCAACCATTGGAATAAACCCTTTAAGGGTAAGGCAACCCGATTGATATTTATCGAGATCCCCCCGTATATCAAGCTTCGGGGAAATTTCACCACCGTTAAAATTATTTCTGATCGGGGTTTGTTTCATGCCTCGTACTCATAGCCAAAGACATCCATTATCGCGTCAGCATCAGCCGTCGCCCCGGTCACTGGAATTATTCCGAACTCGTCCCCGGCGTCGTAAATCGTAAATTTTGCCGTAGGCGCAGGAATAACCTTGCAATCAGTGCTTGCTGTCAAAGCTGAAAGGTCGGTTGCCGTTACCCATGTATCAGCCCCGGCGCCATCGCCGATGTCGAAATCAGTCCCATCGGCCAGCGACAAGGTAGGATTCCTGATAACCACATAGAGGGGAACTCCTTTTTTCCCTGGTGGCACGGTATATACTATGCTCTTCGGATCTCCGGCCTGGAGATGGACCGTAGCCGAATCGAGAAGGGCGACAGTTTTTTGTTTAGCATCAGCCATGTGTTAAAACCTCACCACTATGAACAAGAACCTCGCCGTCATGGCAAACAATCGATTGCAGGCTAGTGGTTATCAATGCCACAACCTGGGCCTGAGTATAGTATCTTGTGTCCATTGCTGAGTCGATAAAATCGATGGCAACACCACCGGAACCATCATCGGTTGACGTTACCCTGCCTGTTGTCCCTTTTACCTTTCCTGATAAATGAGAAACGCTGACCACCTTCCGATCAGCGTTAACGGTCAATAATCGACCAAGTATTGCATTAGGAACGAAAACATACCCGTCAGCAGGAATATCGGCAAACTGAAATATCTGCCCGCCGTCAGTCCACCTATTTTCCGTCAGTTGACGTAATTTTCGTAATCGTTTCATCGTCCTGCATATACCCAATCCGTACTACCGGTTTCATTGGTTATCGAACCGCTGGAACGATTCAACGCTTTTGCTTTTCGTAGACGACTATCGTAAAGGGTCTCCATTGCTTCCAGTTTTTTCAATGATTCTGTAAGGGCCAGCGCAACGGACGCGGCGAGCCGAGCGGAAACCGTCCGTATAAAAGTGGCGGAATATCTTGCCGGGTTTTCTTCCCGACGAACATATTTTATCGAAAGATTGGATTCCGAATTATCGTAATCACAAAATAAACATTGCGTTCCATCATCCAATGCTTCGATAACATATGGGTATGTATTCGGATAAACCGGCGGATCGTCCTCTTTATCTTCGCAGACTCTAAGAAAATCCGCCGGCAATGTGTAGGCGTAGTCAAACCCCTGAACCGGTGTCTCGGCATTCGCCACAAGCAACACCCGCGTCGTGGCAAATGACCAATCATCAGCCTCAAGCACTTCATCCCGCACATACTGCCAATTGTCATTTAATCGATTGGCCGCCGTGGATGATTCGGTGAGTGAATCAATCTTGCTGACACCAAGCTCTGACAATGCGAGATTGTAAATGCCGATGACTGAGTAGGCCATAGATTACTCCTCAACCGGTTTGGCTTTGCAGCTCCGTTGGTGTGTCCGAAGAGATGCGTCATTCTTCCCCTCAAACTCTTTACACCACGGGCACAGGTGCGACTCGGGGGCCGGCTCAAACCTGGCAACACCAGGGATAATGCGGGTGCCGCCCATAGCCGGGGTAGTTTTGTTACCGCGGACCTTGCAATAAATCTCCGTGCCGGGTGGCCACCCTTCAAAATGAGAGGCGACCGGGGACATCGGGTCAAGATCATCGGTATCACCGGGATAATAGTGCCGGGACTTTGTTGAATCAACGCACTCATTGATGCATTTTACTACGGGCATAAAATCCTCCATGAAAGGCCGGCCGCGCGATCCAGCGGCCGGCCGGGGGTGGTCGGTTATTCAGGGCCGGGGCCGAACCACATATCGGCGGCGCCTGCCGTTGCTACTTCATTGACGATATCAAAAAGTCCCCTCGCATACTGCAGCAGGGGAATATTACCGCAGGGAACGAAAAAATGCGCCCCCGCGGTAAGACTGGCCACCGGAATGAACATACCGGTATGTTTGGTGGTGGGCGCCGTGGAAGCGCCGTGGACAGTCCACACATTCGCGCCACTGTCCAGTCCTGTAAAGGTGGTGGTTACAGCAATGTGCAGACCAAAATTACCGCCCATATTGACCGCCGGCGTGGTGATACCGAAATTTGCTTCATCATCGGTATACTCGTCTGCAGCGTTACCAAGTACCTGGGCGGCGCAAAGGGCGAGTTTATAATCAGACATTCCCATGATATTCTCCTTATGCTACTGCGGTTTCAGTTTCGAGGAGTTTCTCGGCCAGCATCACCGGGATTCCGCGGAACTTTGTGACGTTCATGCCCCAGACCTCAGAAGCCTCATACCGCACATTGTTCTTGTCCTTGGCCCTGATGTCAAGCTGATTCTTGATACCGCGGGAAACAAAGATGGTGGTACTCGGGTCTTGTCCACTGTCCGGCAGATTATTGATGGCGACAATCAACTGATCCTCGTCAAAAATGTTGGTTGTACCGGACACTTCGATGTTAGCGATACGCTGCACACATCGCTCATCTTCGATGGTCAAACCAAAATTCCACACGAAGTGAGTGCGAAGCACCTGCATCAAACCGGAGGCCGATTCCTTGGTCACTTCACCAAGATCCTCGATCTGCAGGCCGCCGGGCAGATTTTTCGGATAGGTACCGACAACTTTACCCTCACCGAACTGAACAACCATGATGCTGGCGGTATCGCCACCGGAACCGCCGGCACTTACCACATGGTACGGCCAGGTTGAATCACCATTGGGACGACGGGTCAGCGAATTGAATCGGGTACACATGCCGTTGATGCCGCGGGAGTCGGTGGCAAGATTACCATACCACAGGGCGCTCTCCGCTTTCTGTGTCATCGCTTCTACCTTTCGTTGATCCTTCCCCTCACGCCATTTGTTCGGATCGTTCTGAATGGCCCACAACGCTTTATCGACCTCGCTGTAATCCTCAACAATACAGATCGGGTCAGTGAACGGAATGGTGTGACTGGCGGTCGGTGTTACAGGTTCGTTAAACCGGCGGAAACCGGGGGACGGAAGATAACTGTCACGGCTGCCGATATTGCTCATGATGTTGTTCGAGGGAATCATGGGCAGAATGGCAACCAACGGACATTTCCGGGAAAGGGTTTTTGCTGCTGCAATATACGATCCCTGACCGTCCAAGGAGGTATACTGGTTAACAACATCCATCAGGGTGTTGTATCCTACAAGTGCATTTGTGGTCATGTTTTCTCCTTAACCACGCTTCGGATTCGGCACTTTATAAATCGACTGAAAACTAGGAACAACCGGCTGCGGTTCACTTTTCGGCATACCGGGGATACTCAGGTCATCACCAATGGCATTGCCGATCAGGTGAAAGACTTTAAGCATCCTGGCGTCATTGCCGATTTTACCGGCGGCGGTTTCCAATTCCAAGACCTCTTTGAAGCCCGGAACAGCCTTTTCAAAAGCGTCATAACCTCGGCGCGTCAATTCAATGTTCTTATCGTAATCAGCTTTCCACTCCGCTTTGAGGGCGGTATCAGCCGCCGTAACAGCGGCAATCGTTGCCTCTTTATCGGCCTTGGCCATTTCAGACATGAAAGAGTCCCAACTTTGAGAGATGACACCGGCCTGATCCTTGTTCAATTGGGCCTTATGAAATACTCCCCTGGCCCAATCGGTCATTTTCTGGTCGTGTTCAACTCCGTCGGTCTTTGGAAACTCATACTCGTCCGGTTTTTCGGGCACACCGAGTGCTTTGCGAAAAGCTACAATATCCTCAGGTTTTGCATCGTCCCCCGGTTTGAAAATCGCCTTTTCCAGTTTTGACGTAAGCCCATCACGTTCCGCCTTGATCTCCAGAGCCGATTTAACAAAATCACCCGGTTTCTGGAAAGTCTTGACATATTCGTGGGACTTGTACTCATCCGGTAAAGCCGCTCGCCATCCCAAGTTATTGGCATCTTGATCCCCACCCGCCGGGGGTGGATCATCCGGCGAAAAGGTCACTCGATTAAAAAATTTCATAAAAACTCCTTGTTAAGTGTTAATTGACTGATCTACCCATTTCCCAACAGTTGGTACCGTCACACATCAGGGTAATTACATCATCGGCCGAAGACACCAGATTTCCGGCGAGTTTCAGGTTATTTCCATCCGTAAAAGTTAAAATGCCCTCGAAGCGCAAGACCAACATGCGACCGTCTGTGGCGTCGGCCGCTGCGATACTGGTGATATTGTTGGTTCCGGTAATGTCAAAATAGGTACCGTCCCCGAGATCGAGTTCACCACCGGCCGGAGATGCAACATCCGATCCGTGTTTCAAATTGGTGGTACCCGCCAGAGTGACCGCTTTCCCAGCGGCCGGGGTCGCCGTAATGCCGCCGGCGGTCGCCGTCAATGCAATGGCTGCCGCATCGGTTCCCTGGGTATTCGTCACCACGATTGTTTCAGAAGTACCTACGTTTGTGGTCAGGGCAATGGCAGATGCGGCATCATCTTTCGAGCCGATCAGTACTTGCCCGCCGTCAATGGCCACATTCTTCGCGGCCGCCGCATCGATATTCACACCGCCGGCCGTGCTAATGGCACTGATGGCCGATTCGTCGGTGCCCTGGGTATTAGTCACTACAATGGTTTCCGTCGCTCCGGTATTCGCGGTCAGGGCAATCGCGTTTGCGGCGTTGTCCTTCGAGGAAATCAGAACCTGCCCGCCGGCCAGATCAATATTCTTCCCAGCCGCTGCATCTGCATCGATGCCGCCGGCCGTCGATGTCAGAGTAATCGCACCTTCCGCCGTACCCTGGGTATTTGTTACCACGATGGTTTCCGATGTGCCGATATTGGTTGTAATGCTGACCGCTGACGCCGCGTCGTCTTTACTCACCAGGGCCACCTGGCCACCGGCGATATTGGTATCCTGTGCGGCGGCGGCATCGATATCAACCCCGCCGGCCGATGCCTGCAGGCTGATTGCATCGGTCCCGGTCCCGGCGGATGACAAAATCACGCTGGAGTCGTTTGCTCCGGTGACAGAAAGAGTCAGGTCGTCAGCCGCCCCGTCTGATGCGATGGTAACGTTCATGGCCGCTCCGGCCGTGCCGGTGATATCCGCAACACCGGTAAAAGCTCCAAGGGTCGAGACATCCCATGTGGTTGAATCAACGGCCACGGTTTCATTACCGGTACCGATGGCCGCCGCGATTGTGTCACCATTGGTCAGTGATATCGTACTGCGGTAGGTGGTATTGTCAACATCATAGCCCTGCATCAGTACGGTCTGCGCCGTGGTGGTGCTGGACTTAACACCTTTTGCCGTTGCAAAGGTGATATCTCCGGTCATCCCAATGGACGGGATACCCGTAAAGGCGCCGGCGGATGAAATATCCCACGAAGAGGTGGCGATTTCCACCGTACTTGTTCCATCCCCAAGGGTTACAACCCCGTCGGCAGACAGCGCCCCGGAAAGATCTGCGGATGTTCCGATAATCGCCCCAGTCTTCGATACCTTGAATGCGCCGTTGCCGGCCTGGATGTCGTCGCCGGTGCCGGAATTGACGATGTTTACCGAATCTTGCGTAGCGTTCGCGCCGCTGGTGATCTGGAGTCCACCGGTGGCCGCCGAACTTCCGGGCGTCGGGGTGACGGCCAGCAGATAGGCCGCATCCGCATCGGTATTGGTGATTGTCACCGCCCCCGTGTCCGCGGTAATGGTCCGGCCAGCCCCCGCCCCGCCCTGATCATAAGCGTTATCGAGGGTGTTATCACCGGCTCCGGTCGTCAACTGTGTAGCCGCCCCGGCATCGTCTTCCACAAACACGCCGGCGGAAGTGGCATAGATCGCCCAATGACCGGTGGGCGGCGTATCCATTGAACTGACCTCGGACAACTCCAACCCTTGAGAAATCATATTACGCCACGCCTGGAACGCTCTACCCCCGATAACTCCTTTTCCATCAGCTTGCGGCGGTAAGAACTCTTCCGCAGAAACAGCGGTAACGCTCATGAAGAGCGCCGCGCCGATCAACAAAATCTTTTTCATCGTTTTTCCTCCTGCGGCGTTATCGCCGTAAATGCGTTAAGTACCTGCGGGAGCGTTCCTTGATGGAATACGCCACACCTGTTCAAAATCGTCACGCCTACATTGTACTCTGCGACGTTGGCCGGGTTATCCGGGTCAAGAGTACACCCGAAATGACACGTGGTCAAGATATCTCCAAGAACCTCAAGCCCCAACGGGCTCATAAACACGGCACGGTATTTGTCTATCACTCGGCACCCATCAGCATGCCGGCCGCGCTATTGGAGTCGATACCCTTGCCGGCGGCCGGCATGGCCTTAGCCGTAGCGATTGCTTGCTCAAGAGCCGCCTGTTGCTCTCTGGCCTGTTGCCTGATCTGGCGTATCTGTTTGACCTTGTCCGGGTCGTTAAGATCCTTTTGCGGGAAACCGCGGGCTGTCAGGCCGTCCCGAATTGTGTTATCAAAATTCACATGGTCAATGGCATCCGGGGCCACAGCCATTACCTGACCGATAAAAGCAAGGCCCTGATCAATACCCTGGCTGATAAACATTTTACGCTGTGCCTGGGAGAGCGGTCCCATATACTGAATATTGATTTCCCCTCCGCCGTAATCTTCCAAAATCGGAGGGGGCGCCGGGATGCGGCCAGCTCGCTGCTCGTTCATGAACACGGCGTCATGGATCGGGCTCATTGCCTCGGTTTCCAACCGGCCGACCCTGGGTCCAAGGACCGCCGCCTTCTCGCCGCCCATCTCGATCACCTGTGTGGCGGTTATCTCGACCTTCTGCAGGGCGGCCTGGGTAAGCATGAGAAAAAAGTCAATCTGAAAATGGTCCTTGATTTTCTCAGCAAGCCGGTCCTGCATCTCAAGTCCGAAAGGGAGTTGCAGCCCTTCCATGAGTGGACGCGGCAACCGGTCGGCTGACATATTGTCCACCCATGTCCAACCACCGGGGCCGCTCCGGATGGACCCGCGCAAATCACTCGGGCCAACCATTGGGGGCTCAACCATTTTGTGGGCCGCCACAAGATTGGTTTTAGCGGCCTGATTGCAGGTCATAGCATCCACAAAAGCGTCCCACGCCGGGCTCCGGCCGTACCATTCGTCCGAGTTTTTACGCCACCGCCATGTGACAAACTGCTGATGGGATGTCCCGGACTCAAGAAGAAGTTTCTTGCCGCTGGTCAGCACCCACACAGAAGCAAACGGCTTATTGCGGCCATTCATCTTGCCGGGGTCATAGTCCTTGCGGGGGAATCGGGCATGGATAACCTCCCTCTCTTTATGCCGGTTGGTTCGGTAATCCTTCTCAAATTTCGGATCATTCTTGACCATTTGGTCATAACCGAACTTCTCAACCAATTGCTTGAGGGTCAAATTATACTTGCGGTAATTGGTATCGACCACCCCGAAATAATTCTCAGCGCAATAGCATTCCCGAAAATGAGGGACGGTAAAAACATTCCGGCCGCCGGCGATGTCCTCGTCAATGTTGATCGTGACCGTTCCGACTGTTACCGCATCACGAACAAACTCCGGGGCCTGCTCGTAAAGGTTGCTGGCAAGAAAAGCGGCGTACATGCACTCTTCGCAATCTTCCAACCATCTTTTTACCTCGGGGATGGAGTCAAGGCGTTGTCCGTATCGTGTTTTCTGGGGGAGCGCGTAGGAAAACCACTTGAAAGATTTGCTGATGGTGTAACCGGTAAGGCCGTCGGTAAGGAGATTTACCGCCCCGATGGCGGTTCCGTCATAAACCTGAATACCTGTTTTTTGGCCCTTCAGGGTCTTGTCGTTGATTTTTCTCCGACCGTGGTAAATATACGTGAGAATATCGTCAATCATCGACTCATAGGGCCGCCTGATCTCAGCAAGGGCCTCCTGAGTGCTCATGACCTCTTTGACGATATCTGAATCAACCAAGGGTGTTCCTCGTTCCAGGGGCGTTGCCGGCGACACCGGTCGGTCCGGTCACAATGGTCGAGGCAAATCCTTTCCTTTTCCGCAACCGTTCGGATTCCCTCAACGCCGCTTCCTTCACTGCCTCGGTATCATCCGTAACCGGTGGGGCAACAAAGGCTGGCGCCTTGGCTTTTTTTACGCTGCTAAAGAGCCCGCTCATAGTTATAACCCGTGCCGCAACGGGTCGTATGTTTCAACGGCCCCCATTGCGGCAATAATTTGCTGGATCGGCATCACCTTGGCTATTTTCTGCCCGGTCCGGATAAAATACCTTGTGCAATCCATGAGGTGATCGTTCACTTTGACAATCTGCCCTTTCTGATCCCGCTGGTAAAGTCGAAACTCTTCAAACCAGGGGGCCATCGACCGAAAAATTTTTATCTTCCCAGTGGATAACCCGATCCATACGTCAAAAACTCCGACTTCAATGGAATTATCCGCAGTTACCAGATTTAAACCTAAAGCACGATACTCGTCAAGTAATTTTTCACCGTCCCGTTGATTCCCGATCCGAGTGGCCGGGTCCGCCGCCCCCGGTATCCAAGCCCCCCTGGCCCTGATCCCCGCCGTGTGGACAATCGGTTTATTCTCCCCCTGTTTATAACACGAGTAGAGATAAAGTGTTTTGCTCTCCGGGTCCAAGGCCCCCCATACCGCGGCCGTAAACCGCCACCCCACATCAAAACCATAAGCCCTTGGCCAGTACGGCGGTATTTCAAAATCATCCACCGTGATCTCCGATTCCAGGATCGGCCACACGGCGCCGGAGCCTAGAGACGGGATACCCTTGGACCGGGCCTCCCGCAAATGCGGCTCAAGGCCGGCCCATAATTTGCGCTTCTGCTCCGTATCAAGATGCGGCGCGTCGTCCCAGGTGGCGCAAATAAGACACCGGATAGGAGCTCCGCCGTCCGCCGCCGGTACCGGTCCCTCCAGGGGGATACCGCCCGGCATAAATTTCATGACCACCTTGCTGATACCTTGCAACGGCGTAAAAGTAAGCATGATGATTCCATTGGTGGTCATGGTCCTCATCAGGCATTCCTCGTATACATCCTCCGGGGGTTCCTCGTCCAACAGGATTATATCCTGCTCGGTACCCTCAAACGCTGTCCGACCCTGTTCGTAGCTCTTAAACACCAGGATCGAAGTATCGCCGCTGACATGCTTGATATAAACCGTCTCGATGACATCAGGCACAGAAGAGGCTTTTTTCTTGTAGTCTGCCAGGTCGTCGCCGGGAATGAGTCCGGTTCCGATATCCGTCATCGGCCCACACAATTTATCCTGCAGGATCTCCTTTGTTTTCTGATTCGTGGTCCCCGCCGCCCAGCACTTTACCGCCCGGTCAAAACGTTTTCCTTCCCACCACTCCGGGTATTTGCCCGTCATGTGCCACACAAGTTCGTAGCCGCTCATCCCTTCGGTTTTTCCCACACGGTTTGCGGCGATAGCAGCGCGTTCCGAAAAAATAGCCCCCATCCGAAAAAATTTCATGTGCTTTGGATAATTGTGGCGGGAAAGCTTCCCCTCTTCGGGGTACATGCCGTAAATTTTACGGGTCTTTATTCGTCGGAACTTTTCTTCAAGCAGCTTGTGATACTCTTCAAGCTCTGCACGGGTCATTTTAGTCATTCTGGTAGCCTGATTTCAAGATTTGGGGGGCGGCCGGAAAATTTTTGGGCAGGAAAGGAAAATTTTGGACGGAAAGGAAAATTTTGGAAGGGGGCCGGAAAATTTTGGACGGAACGTGCGGGTTGCTTGCCAGCTTGGTGATCTGGCGGCCGGCTATTGTCCCCCTCCCCCATTGATTTTAGGGTCCCATAATCGGTTAGAACGAAACAACTATTGGATTTTACTACGTTTTCCACCATTTTGTAATCCGATCCTATCCTAACCAGCAAATAGCACCACTTTTGCCCGTTGTTAGGCAAGTGGTAATCCGTGCCGCGTCCTGCAACAATGTCGCATAAGAACCATTATGATTAGTTTTCCCGTCATTCTTAATCATTCCGGTAACATACACCCTGTTTTACCATCAATCAATGGAGCGGAATTGAGACCATTCATGCCTAACATTTTCCGCTCCAACAGGGCGATCCGCTGTTGCAGCTCAGTGTCGCTGTACTGGCTGGTGATATTGATATCGATAGTGGACGTGTCTTTGTATCCGGAATTGTTCTTTAAATCGAATTGTGCCATTCGGCCCTCTTGTTCTCCAAGAAGTGTTTTTCTGATCCGCTGGCCTTCGATCCGAGCGAGAGATCGCGCGACTACAAAATTGTAGGCTGATTGCTTGCACAAATCGTCCAGATCTTCCCGCTTCGTCAACCCGCACCATAACGCCAGATCCACCTTAGTGTATGGAATCGCCCTCTTTACCGTCACAGGGCCTTTTTTACGGGCAACCTGAATCAATTCTCCCACATCGCAGAGCGCAAAATATGCCTCTGCAAGCTGTTCGTACTCGTCTGGGCTGTTAAATAGCGTGCTTTCCATGCCGACAGTATAGCCACAGGTGCAATATAACTCAACAATTTTTTCGTATACCCGCGACTACCCATGATATCGGGGTATAAAACATCTAACAATATCAACCACTTATCCTATGGTGTCCCATGAGGGTATTACTACCTAGAGTGGTATGTTAACCCATTGATTTATTTACCTATATACTACTACTACCCTTTACTTATATATATATATTGGGAATATAAAAAGGCTAGTAGTACGGGGGAGCTAGTAGTACGGGAGTACGGGAAAAGAGCCGGGGAATGCAAAAAGTACAGGGTATCGGGGTATTTTCGGTATTTTGCAATGATTACAGGTATTTAGAGTACCCCGTTATCATGGGTAAATACAGGGTAAATACAGGGTATTTTGGGTAATTGTAGCACGCTACTGCGCATAAGTAACACGATACGGCCCGCTACTAGCAATAATTGCCCGCTACTAGACATTTGAGCTACTAGCCCCCGTGACTGCTACTAGACATTTGAGCTACTATCATCATTAATATGGATCTACCAGCAATTATTTTTTATTTGACATTGGTAATCCGATGGATTATGTTATCTCTAAAGGGCAAGGTATTCAGCCAAAAACAGAGAGGAGATGATCATGAAAATTACAGGGCCGCAATGAGCGGTTAAACTGGCCCGGCAGACCGGGACATTTTGAGAGGAGGTACATACTATGAGTCAATATAAGGTCTATAGGTTTCCGAGCGGTGATGATATAAAAATAATTAGCGCAGATAGCCGCCGCGAGGCGGGTGAAAAATACACTGGGTGCCCGATTTTTTTATCTTCCTGCGTAGGCAGGCATCTTGATAAGGGCTGGGACTGCCTGACATTCTCGACATATGGCCAGAAAACGCTTTACGAAATAAAAGTAGAACCTATCCACCCCCCAGAAGACCTGGCAATTAGCGGTAATAATCACAGTGGTTTACACAATGGCCGGAATAGTTGAATTTTACCTTTAGGAGGGCATGACCATGAAATTAATAAACGGTAATCATAAAGAATATCACGTTGACCCACCACTCATTGTCATCCAGTCAAATAATATAAATGAAGTGGCCCTTGACCATGTGTTTAAAAATACCGGACTCAAATTTGTTAAGACCGGCTGGGGATATGAAGCGCAACCGCATAATTTTGAACAAATTGCGGCGCTTTTCCTTACCTACAATTTTAAAACAAGATATTTTAACAATGCTGACCAAAAAAATACCCTGATGCTTAAATTTGATCATCATACCGGCTTTGATGTTGATCATATCTGTTACGAATGCGTTGCGGCTAACCACATAAACACGTTCGGCCTGGCGCCGGGTGATAGACTGGCATGTTAACCCTTCCCCCGGCTCTGGACGCGCGCCAGGGCCGCGATGAGCGGTTAAACTGACAACACATATCAGGGAGGGCATGAACATGGAAGACACAATTTACAAAGAGTGCATAAAAAGGGGAATACCGGTGAATAATCACGAGAGCGATCTTTATATACCGGTCACTGCGGAAACTGCGGCACTTGTTAAATTTTTTGACAAAAGGCCGGTTTCTACATTTGTCAACCAAGTGGAAGGCGGATTATGGTATGATATCGCCTTTGCTTTCGAGCCTTGGTGGATCAAACGGACAGGGAGGGCATGACCATGGCGAAACAATTGAAAGTATCAAGAGACGGTGAATGGACAGTATTGCACATTGAGGGCGATCCAAAAAATCCAGAGGCGGCACATGCCGCAAAGATTAATTTTCCCGGCGGTAACGTAAATGTTACTCGGACTAGTGACGGTAAATACTGGGTGCACATTTGTGTCAATCGACCGGGAACAGGTTTTTTTATTCCGGGTGAAACTATCCCCGGAAAATTTGTTGGCGGCAGAATGGACGTGGTAGGTGGCGGTGTGGTCGATGTTCACCCGGATGCCGATCATGTGGCCTTTTTAGTCGAGGCCCGATAATGCCACACGATGACCAAACCAAGCGCCTCATCAGGCGCATAACTGACTGGCTTTATAAATCCGCCACACCCGCGCAGGTTGTCAAAGTGTGGCAATTCATCAGGAGTATATGACTATGGCCATAATAATAAAGAAAAGTATTATATCGGATAACGGCGTCGATTTTATCCGGTATTTGCCCGTTTTAATCGACGCCGGCGAATGCTGTTTTACCGGTCGCGTAACATTTGCATTTTTTGATTGTTCTTTATACGCCGGTGAAAAAACACATGTGGAAACAAAGGAAAAGGCATTGGCAAATGCCAAGCAGGTTCTTTTGTTATTGGCAAACGGCGACGAACCAGCATAACCATTGACCGGGCGCATTACGGTGCGTCCTGATGAGCGGTTAAACTGACAATAATTTAAGGGAGGTGACTATGATTAAATGCTCTGGAGTCGTGCCGCTTTCAACCGGCGGGCACGCCACAATTATCATTTTTGACAACGGCCGCCCATGCCGGCGGGTATTCACCGGGCCGGACTCATTGCGCCAGGCCACGGGTAATCTCGCTCAGGTCATGGCGGTGCTGAACGAAACATTGCCGCGGATCAGGGCGGCAGCAAGGGATATGACCATTTACATACGGAAGGATTGACCGTAAAAATAGCCAACCGCGCCCGGCAACATGCCGGATACGCACCAGGCCCGCGTCTCTCAATGAGAGATAGCGGGCTTTTTTATTGGGGGAGGATTGACCATGTTGACAGATAATTTGAGTATGCCCACGGGGGACATCCGTGACATTATTCGGGAGGCATTTAAAGCGGGATTCCGGGCCGGCGATGCTTCCCGCGATGGTGCAATGGGAAGCGCAATGCGCGACCTTGAAAAAGCAGTGCGCGCCGATAAAATAGGGTCTATTGCGGTTACAGGAAAACGTGATCATAACGGAAAATGGCTTCACGGGTCTTATCTAACCGTCGAATCCGCGCTTGAAAAAATCGATAAATTGCGGGACGCCGCAAATAAACCGCAAGGGTGCTGACCATGAAAGAAACCATCGATACCATCCGACAAACCGCAACGCTTCTCGGATACCATCAGGCCGTAACCGATGAGCTGGAATTTCTTAACCGCCTCATTGACCTTGTGCAAGATCCTGCGGCAATTGACGCAATCCGCGACCGCTGCAGGGTGATTGAAACGGCGGCCGTCAAGGGCGCGTTCTGGGATTAAATACCCGGTGGAACAAACCAACTAGCGACGGAATTACCATGAAAAAAGATGACATGGATTTAATGCTGGACGCTGTACGAAAAACCGCCCAGCAAAAAGGGTATAACCAGGCGAGACGAGAAGAAAGGATCTTTCTGAAGAAAATCCGCACAATGATTCATACCAACCAGGATGAGGAAATTGTACTGGAACTTACCGCCCGGATACGACAGATCAAAGACGAGCAGCCGAAGGGGTTAACCATAAAACAACTTCGGGAGATGGGCAGAGGGCGTAGGAGTGACAACCGATGACCAAGGAGCAAATTGTGAAATCATTCAGAGAAAAATATGGAATATCAGCCCGGCGACTTATGGAGTTGATGGGAATCACAACCATCAGCAATTATAATCGGCTCGAATCGGGCCGGCGGCCGCTCACCCTGCAGCATAAAGCGACATTACGATTACTGCAGGGTGAGCTGGAATTTTTGACCGAGATGGCAGATAATGAGAAATGTCGAGCACGAATCAATGAGATAATTAAATCTTAGTGTCCATCTCATTTACTGGACCTGTTCCATAAGCCAAATCGTATGCCGTGGGATCGAATCGTGACAAATCCCCCAATTTGACCCGCGGTCCGGCGTCCCGTTCCAATTCACTCCAGTCCGGTGGGTTGCTGGGGTCTACCAAGTGCTGATAGATATTCGGACCGATCTCACCATACATGATCCCTTTGGCTATCCGGTCGGCCTTATACCCACGGGCGAGCCACCGGCTGACCAATGATTGAGACACCCCGAGCAATTTTGCAAACCCCGTGATTGAATAATGTTTTCCCCGCAGGATCAGATCATTTCTTTTCCTGGTACGATTCTTCAACCAATGGCCCGAGTCACAGGCTAAATCGATATTGAAGTTACATTTTTTAAGGCGCTGTCGCATGGTTGCCTCGGTCACACCGGGGCACCGGGACAATGCTTCTTTGGTAAGGTCTTTTAATTTACTCATCTCGCTTCATCCCTCCTGCGCGGTCATGTATGCTTTGGTAATTGCGGCCACTCCGATAATACCGATGTCCTTGTGGTCGCGCTTGATGTAAAGTTTCGGTTTTCCCCCATCCCTCGCAATGGTATTATTTGTCCGGCCGTCCTTCAACCCCGGATGCTGGATATACCCCATATTCTCCAGTATGGTCTTGCGCTTATTGTGCGGGATTCTTTTTTCGTCCCGGCGCTCCTTGAGCAAGTTTGAAAAAGCGTAAGAGCTGATCCAACCGTTTGCAAAACCGTAGCGATTCTCTTCCACGGCGTCAAGAATCTCTTGCTCCAGGCCCCCGAGCGACATCAGCAATGCCTCCTTGGTACTGGTGGTGTCCGGCGCTCTATGGCAAATACCGGCCGGGTTAAACTCGTCGGGTATTTGGTAGGTTTGCAGGAAATTGGTCACGATGGCATAGCCTTCGGCCCGGAGCCAATCGTAAAGCGATGGGAAATAATTGCCCGTCATATTATCCCGCCGTAAATCCTCGGCGCTCTGTTGGGCGGTATAAAACACGCAATAACGACGATCATTCTTGGTTTTACGGATTCCGTCTTTGTAATTACTGTAAAGGGCAAAATTTGCCCGGTTGTCTATAACCTGCTGGTCCTGGCCCTTTGCCTGGATTTCAATTTTAAGGTTGGTAATCAACGGTTTCAAAACTTCGATCATATCCTGCTTATCGTTGACACAAATTTCTTCGATGCAGATAAATCGTTTGCCGGCGATCCAAGCGTTGAACTTGTTGGTGAGGTCATGGGCGTTGGGAAAGTGGGAGTGTTTCCACCCAATAGCGTGGGCGATACAGGTGGCAATGAGGGTTTTCCCGTTACCTTCCGTCCCTTGTACCAACGTGGCCCATTGGAATTTTACCCCCGGATATTGGACACAGGCGGCCATGTATGCCAACAGTATCTGCTGATCCCTGGTATCCGGCAGTAATTTTTTGACATGATTGAGAAACCGGCTTGCATCGCCGGGACGACTTATAACTTGTGCGGGAACGTAGGTATTGACCATTGTATCTCCCTCTTCATTAATAATCGCACCGGGGGTGCACTCCGGTCTGAAACACGTTTGATTGACTTTTGGAAAAATAATAGCCTGCGACTGCGTGAAAACTTTCCAGGCGTCCGGTGTTGACTTGCTGTTCGTGTCGTCCAGGGCGTAAATATACCCCCCGTATTGGACTTTGAACTGTTCCGGACCGATCAGGCCCCCATCCGGCACGAATATCCTGTGCATGTTCCGGACGTAAACGCACCCGGCAAAATGTTCTTTCTGTTGAGACGGGGAGAGATATTGAAACCCGGTCTTATCAACCATCGGATCGCCCCCTGCCGGCGCGGTCTGTGTGGCCGGCCTATCCTCTCGGGCGCCCAATACGTTCCGGCAACCGGCAACCGCTTTCAGTATTGTCGGCCGGCGGTATCCCTCCCGTTCTGTCCACTTATCCCGGACCAGCCCGGACATGCGGAAAAGTCGGTCCATCCGCTCGCAATCCTTACCGGTCCAGAAGGCCAGATGAGCACATAGGGCCGCGTCTGCTGATGAATGGTCGTATGGGTTGGTGCTGGACAACGGCGGATAGGTGGCGGCCAGGGCGGTTTCATCGGCGGTCCACAGGGCCAGGATCGACGCCCGGTTGCCGAAGATAGCCCCGGAGCTTTTGGATTTGAGCATGCGGTCAATGAGCTGCAGGTCATCCGCCGGACCGCCGTATCCCTCACATGGCCCGTCCGTCCATTCTGCTGACTCTGCCGGGGCGTTTGGGGTAAACCAGGTATCAACCAACCATTTGACCGTCTCGGGCGGCGGGACGCATGCAGCGTCGCCGGTGAGGCCGGTCCCGGTGAGAGCGGCAAACCGGCCGGACGTGTAGAGTTCAAGGCCGGCCTGGCCATTTTTGCACCCGTGGGCGGGCACCGGGCCGGACCCGAACACATGGAGCCCGGTGCCTGAGATGGATATCTCAACCGCACAGCCGGCAAATGCTTGACAGAGCTGCCGGGCCAACGGCGACCAGTCCGGGCCGCAATGGTCGATATCCAGGAACCAAAACGGATCGCTGTCGGTGAAGACAAACCCGATACCGTAGCCCGGCCCGAGCAAATCGGCCATTGTGGCGGCTTCCTGATAACTGAGCCAGGCGGCTGGGTTGTGCGGATCTGCCGCGTAGAGTGTTTGGGGATTGATGGGCACCTTTTTGGGTGGGTCCGGGGCAGGTTGAGGCACCGATGCCCACACGATAAATTGACGATATGATTTAAACGCTTCGGGGGCGGGGATCATATCACACCCCACCAGTCAGCCACCTGGCTGCCGCCTCTTTTAATTCATCCGGTGCTTCCATGGCGATCTCATCTCGGACGGACAGGCCCTGCGCCACCACATCCACACGGCAGAGACGGACGGCATATCGCATCGTTTCGTCCCGCAGGTTGTCCATGGTGGTGAAATAATGGCTGATCAGGCCCGGCGCCACCCCGGCCACCCCGGCAATCTCATCACGGGTCCAGGTCCGGTAATTATAGCCGGGATGGACGGACATAATAATGGCGGCGGCTAGGATCAATTCTTTGCGGTCATCCGGTTTAAGTCTCATACATTACACTCCTTATAAATTCAGCAGCTACTTGCGGGACGACGGCATTGCCGTAACCGCGCAAACGTCCCACTCTTGCGGGTACCCCATGAGCCAACGGCTGTGTGCCGGGTTCAACTGGCCGCCATTTTCCATCTCTGCAGAAGAGCCAGTCAGGATTTGACCAGTGGAGGTTAAACGGATCTGGCCGGTTAATTTCACCTGACCGTCCAATCCCTCCCCCTGCACACGGTCCCGATGCTGAGTGTTTTTGTGGTCCCTGGCCTGGGGAGTTATCCAACCTGTCAGTTGCGCAGTTGTCTGCAAGCTCATCCCCCCGCTGTCCGATCTGTTCTCTATCGCAAAGTCCGGTCCCGCTTCTGCCGAACGTGGAGTCGGCCAACCGTTCCGCAACAAACCATCCTCTTGATCTGATGTGCGACGCGCCAACGCTCGCAGCAGGCAGAACCGCTGCCCCGAAGGCGTAGCCACATGCTTCCAGGTCATCTTGAACAAGATCGAGCCATCCGTGTTTAATCGCCGCTTCAACCTGTTCTCCAAAGACGATTGCAGGTTGGCACTGGCTGATGAGATGGAACCAGGTCGGCCATAGATGCCGCTCGTCAGCAAACCCAGTTCCTTTGCCTGCCGCGCTGAAAGGTTGGCAGGGACAAGATCCCGTCCAAACTGATCGGCTGTTAGGCCATCCGGCCAATTTGAGCGCGAGGGACCACCCGCCGATACCCGCGAAGAAATGACATTGGGTATATCCGGCGAGGTCTGCCGGTTTGATATCTTCGATTGATCTTTCATCTACTACCCCCATCGGTATGTGACCGCAGACGATTAATTCCCGTAACCACGCCGCTGATTTTGGGTCATTCTCGTTATAATAATTCATGACCACCCGTGATAATAGTTTGCAATTCCCGCTCATATTCACGGTATTTTTCACAAGCCGCCCGTGCTCTCGGGTCGGCCTGCTTGGTCCGTAGTGCCGCCCGGATAATTGCCTGACCGAGTTCATGCTTTTTGGTGGTCAAGTCGTTTATCTCATCTACGATATCTTCTCTCATCTCAACCCCTCCGGCACTGGTTTTTTATGCCAACCACGAACTATCCGTTCTATATCGCGAGTGTTGTTATCTCCCATTTCTGTACTTTTACATTCATTACAAAGAACAGATAAGTCGCATCCCACCGTGTTTTTATCGTGTGCTGCGTATTTAACATCATCACTGCCACACTCCGGGCAGCATCTTTTCCACCTCTGAAGTTTCGCGTACTCTAACCAATCGAATATATCCCAATCTGCACATATCATCTCAACCCCTCCGGTCCCGTTATAAACCCAGCGATACCGCCGAGCGATATCACCAGTTCATTGAATGCCCGTTGCGCCTCTTCACGCGGTGTGCCGGTATAGCGCCAGCCGGGCCGCTTCACTTCCAGGTTGGCAAATATCCCGATAACCTGGCCCACATCCTCCGGCATGATAACCCGCCGGACAATACCGACCAAATCTCCGGATTTGACTGACGCGTTCATTGCCGCAGACTCGTTGGCCAGGCCATATCGGACGAATCGCCCGCGTTCATCGTAAAACCCACCGCAGTTATTGCGCCATAACCGATCACCGCGAGCGGTTGCTGCTGCTTGTATCGGTTTGTAGAGGTCTGATTCTATCATATCAAATATCCGATCTATATTTTTTAAACCACTCATGTGCTCCGGTGGCGATAATTGCCTTTACTACCGGTTTACACTCATCGGGCCACTCCTGGTTGATTAAATGATACACCATTTGCGAAAATAACCGATGATCGCCTTTTATTTTCGTACCACCGCAATGGAACGGTATACCTGATGAAAGATCGAGATCGGCCCACCGGAGATTGGCCTCCCGGAGATTGGCCTCCCGGAGATTGGCCCCCCGGAGATTGGCCCCCCGGAGATCGGCCCCCCGGAGATTGGCCCTCTGGAGATCGGCCCCCTGGAGATTGGCCCACTGGAGATTGGCCCACTGGAGATTGGCCCTCTGGAGATCGGTCCACCGGAGATTGGCCCACTGGAGATTGGCCCTCTGGAGATCGGCCCACTGGAGATTGGCCCTCTGGAGATCGGCCCCCCGGAGATTGGCCCACCGGAGATTGGCCCCCCGGAGATCGGCCCACCGGAGATCGGCCCCCTGGAGATCGGCCCACCGGAGATCGGCCCACCGGAGATCGGCCCCCTGGAGATCGGCCCCCTGGAGATCGGCCCGTTTGCCAAAACTACCATCCGTCTCGATCCACAATAAATGCGCTGCTAATACGTCATACATATTCTATACCCCCAATTATTAACGAGAAATAGGTTTCCAGTTTTTATTCTTTCTTGACAGTGCCTGGTTGTATTTATCACACCATGCATAACAATGATCTTTTGCCTCTTCATACGAACCGTAGTCAGACATAGACATGGTGGAACCAAACATACATGTGTATGTACCGTTGCCATCTGTAATAATGGTAATCTTATTCTCATCGACAGAAGAACATCCAAATAACAAATAAATCAATACGGCAAGGGTAATAGTTATTTTCATAATAATCTCCTCCGGGATTTACACCCCCATGTCCTTTTTAAGTCGGGCCGTCAGCGATTCCGCGTCCGGTCGGCCCAGTTTTTGAGCGGATTTGACATCTATACCATACCGCCAATAAAATCGTTTGTAACTCTCCGCATCCGGCCGGCTGAGATACCGCTGCCAGCCGGCCCATAGCGCAATGACCTCCCGGAGTTCTATTTGAGCCTCATACCGTAACCGGTGATTTTTGGCGGCACTGTTGGCAACCATCGGCCCGGCCCCGGCCATCCGATTTCGGATCAAGTCAGCAGGTTCATCAATTTTTGCGATCTCACTGTTGATCCGAGCTATCCAATCCGGATCAATTATGGTCAAATCACCGTCCACAAACTCCGGGGAGGACCGTACCGCCGGAATGGCCACATACCCGCAGTGCGGGCAACGTGGGTAATATGCTTCGTAGACGGCGGTGCAGGCCGGGCACGCTTTATAAGGTGTCAAGTCCGGGTCACGCTCTTGTGTCCGTTTACACCGCGCATCCAGGGTCCAATTATTCCGACTGTCGGGTGTACCGCTCCGCATTGAATGACGGAGAAAATTTCCGACATGATCGATAATAATCGCTTTGCCTTTTCCCGGCAGTACCCGTAGCGCCCGGCCGAATTGTTGGGAAAATACCGGATAACTCTCCGTGGCCCTAGCAAAGCTGACAACCTCTATGGCAGGGCAGTCGTACCCTTCTCCGAAAATGTCCACATTGACCAGTTGTTTCAAATCACCGTTGGCCAATCGTCGATTTGCTTCAAAACGAATCGCGTCGGGTGTCTTTGCGCTGATCACCTCTGCCGGTACCCCGGCCGCCCGGTATGCTGCGGCAATGTCGGCGGCAATGTCCACGCTTGGGACGAAGGTAAGGCCGAGCTTACCGGGCGCCAGCTTCAAATAATTTTCAACCACGCCGCCGACTATTTTGGACTCGCGGGTTTTTTTGATCAATTTTGACTGAACGTAATCCCCGGACGCCCCGATATCCGCCGTGGTGAGATGTAAGTCAATCGTTGGGGCGTATACCTCATAATCGGACAGGAACCCGTCATTCATGAGTTGCCGGCCGGTGGGGCCGATGATCAATTTATCCACTATCCCGTCAGCATGCCGCCCGAGCCCCCGGCCGTCTGATCTTTCCGGCGTGGCGGTGGGTAACAGCCCGAGGGCGGTAGGGGGAAATAATTCAACGGCTTTGCCCCATTTGTTGTCTCGTAGGACATGGTGTCCTTCATCGATGACCCAAAATCCTACCCGCTGACACCAGGCGGCCACACTGTGTTTGCGGGCGAGGAGGGTATCAACACCGGCAACGGCGCAGCGGGAATTTGGGGCGTAGTGACTTTTACCGTGCTCTCGGATGTGCAGAGATATGAGTTTTTGAACCATATTTTTCGGCACAAACGCAAAATGTTGGACGCCGCGCTTGTTCAGTGCTAGACTGATCTGGCTCACCAATTCTTGTCGATGCGCCATTGCACAGGAGTAACCACCCCACTTTGATATCCTACCAGTAAAAATCCGTGTTTTACCACCACCAGTCGGAACCGCGGGCATGACATTTTTTGCCCCGGCTTCGTAAGCCTCATCAATTTCTTGATCAATTTTTATTTGGTACCACCGATCTTTTTCTGTTGACATGATGGTCAATAACATGATAAGGAGAGTCATGTCAAGCAAATTTTTTGCTGCTCACTTAACAAGCGGAGGTATCGACCATAACAAGCCGGGTGAAAGACCCGGCACCCTATTAACCCATTAAACAAGGAGAATAAGACCGATGGCCCTTAAAATTTTCGATTCGATTTTTATTTACAATATGCTGAAACATTTTGACCATAAAGCAGGACAACCCTGGCCAAAACGCATCACTGGTAAAAGGGCGTGGAAGCTCCGGGGTAAGCGACCGCGAGGCAAAGGCGGCAAGTCATGACCTTAAATGAGGCATTGGCCCGCCGGAAAGAGTTGAACGGTCGCGTCCGGCAACTGCAATGTGCCCAGCGGCCGGATGAATATGCGCACTATAGCGCAAGACTGCGTGTTTTGAATCTTATCATTGACGCAGCGAACCAAACCACCCAGGTCGATGTACCTGGATCAGTAATGGAGGATTACCAAAATGATTGAAGAACAGTTGGACAGGATTATCGAGTTACTGGAAATTTTAACAGGATCACCCGCTATCGATACGGAAGGGCCGGAAATATTTCCGACATGTCTTGATAGCGGTGGTTTAACACCACCTATCCAAAACCCCGCCCCGCCCCCGGTCGCTCAGATAGTGCCCGCCCCTGGTCAACCGCAACATCATACCGGAACCTATATTGCCCCGCCCCCGGCTGCTGATATAGCACCTCCGGCTGCTCAGTCATTGCCCGCCGGTCCGCCTCCGGAGTTGGATAGCACCGGGTACCCGTGGGACGCCCGTATCCATGCCGGCACAAAGACAAAAGTGCTCAAGACCAATGAATGGAAACTCGCCCGCGGCGTAGATAAGGATCTTGTCGCCCAGGTCCGGGCGGAATGGGACAATGTTACTAAAGGGGTCGCCACACCACCCACCGCACCGCCCCCGGCCGCTCAGGCATTGCCCGCTGGTCCGCCTACGAACGATGAGATATTGCCCGCCGGTCCGCCCTACCAACCCCCCATCGGTAATCCTCTGGCCAAGTTCGTCATTGCCCTTGGTGCCGCCGGATATGACGCCGCCAGTGTTGCGCCGTTCCTGGCCGCCCACGGTGTGCTAGCCCTGCCCCAGCTTGCAAAACAGCCGGAGTTGATCCCGGTAATTGCGGCGGAAATGGGGATTATGCTGTGAAACCGTCACATGCCCCCCAGTGGGTATATTGTTCGGGATCGGTGGGTCTGCAGAAAAAATACCCGGATAATCGAGACAATACCGGGCGGCTTGACGGTCTGTCGGCGCATCGTTTGGCCGAACAGATATTGAACGGCGCGCCACTGACCCCCCACAACCTGCCGGACGAATATGTCCAGGCGGTTTGGGTCTATGTGGATCATGTCCGCAGTATCGTCGGCGAGCGACACCTGTATGTGGAATACCCGCTGACGGTCGATCTTGTGCACCATCAGTGCCGCGCCCGGTTGGACGCCGCTTGGTATGATAGTGCGGCCAACCATCTGCACATATGGGACGCCAAATTCGGTTACGGAATCGTTGAACCTTTTGAGAATTGGCAATTGATTCTTGATGCCATCGGATTATCCTCACAAATTCGATACGGGATGGTGTCCTTGCACATTGCCCAGCCATTGGCTTTTCATCCAGGTGGACCGATCCGGACATGGACCACAACCGAGGAACGTATCAAATCCTATGTTCCTATGTTGCGGAAGGCGGCTCTTGCGACACTTGAGGATAACCCGCCGACATTGACCGGCAGCCATTGCAAAAATTGTTCGGCGCTGGCCTATTGCCCGTCTGCCACCCTGGCGGTAGGGTTTGCTGTAGATGTCGCCGGAGAATCAACACCGATAACCCAAACTCCGGAGATGATTGGTCACAGGTTGGCCATTCTTAGCCGGGCAGAGGAGATGATCAGCCATGCCAGGAAGGCCATGGAATCGACCGCCCTCAGTCTATTTAAAAACGGCATGGTGGTTCCGGGCTGGCAGGTTGGGTCAACCCCCGGCCGGCTCAATTGGTTGCCGGGCAAAGAGGCCGAGATAAAAACCATGGCCGCTCTGATGGGAGTGATGGTCACGAAGGGGGAAATGATTACCCCCACACAGACCATTAACGCCGGGGTGCCGGCGGAGGTTGTGGAAATGTACGCCAAACGGTCCGCTGGAGCGTTAAAGCTGGAGCGGCTCAATATCAATCAATTTAAGGAGATTTTTCAAAAATGATTAAAATCGAGAAAGGTATTATCAAACCGGAGTCTACCACCAAACGGGAACAAAAATACCCGTGGGATCAGATGGAAGTGGGAGATTCGTTCCTTGTGACCGGAGTGAAACTCACCTCTACAAAAGCCATGTGCTATAAGCACGCCCCGAAAAAATTTAGCGCCCGACTCGTCAAAGACGGTGTCCGGGTATGGAGGGATGCATAATGAATATCTTATTCCCCGTAGGTCGCATGATCGGCGGATCGCTTGCAAAAACTTTTCAGGCGACGGATAACAAAGGCAACCCCAAAATGAACGCGGCCGGCGAGCCGCAGATGCGTTGCAATTTTGGTGTGGCCATTCCCAAAGGCCCGGAAAAAGGCTGGTGGGAAACATCGTGGGGTCAGGACATCTACAAGGCCGGTGTCGAAGGATTCCCAAAGGGTGAGTATAACAACCGCGCCTTTGCTTGGAAGGTAACGGATGGTGATTCACAGGAACCCAATAAGAAAGGCAAGCGCCCCTGTGACCAAACCGGCTATCCGGGTAACTGGGTGATCTGGTTTTCACAGTCATGGCTTCCGAAGAAGGTCAACAACAACGCCACTCAGGAATTAACCGACCCCGAGGCAATTGTTCCCGGTTATTTCATCCAGGTATATGGTGATGTGGTTGGCAACGGCTCTTATGAATCACCCGGTGTTTATCTCAATCCGGTGGCGGTCGCTCTAGTCGGTTATGGTGAGCGAATCGCAAGCGATGTGGACGTAACAGCGGTCGGATTCGGCAAGGCCCCTCTGCCCGCCGGTGCATCAGCCACACCAATCGGCATGACCACACCTGGCCCCGGCATGGGTGGGCCCGGCCCCGGCATGACCACACCTGGCCCCGGCATGGGCGGTCCCGGCCCCGGCATGACCACACCCGGCCCCGGCATGGGCGGTCCCGGCCCCGGCATGACCACACCCGGCCCCGGCATGGGCGGTCCCGGCCTGCCGGCCGGAGTTGTTCCGAATCCTGGTTTCCTGAACGGTCCACCGGCATTTAACGCTCTGCCAACGTATCAGATGACGGCAAAGGCCCAGGGTACCCGTGAGCAGTATATTGCGGCCGGATGGACGGACGCTTTACTGATTCAGCACGGATTGATGATTGAGGAAAAAACCAGGTTTTAATCATGTCGGTGTAGATGTCTTAATGACGGAACCGAAGGGACGGACGGGGAGCTGTTGTAGCAGGTGGTGTTGATCTGTGCCGTCCCATTTTTTAAGAGGTGAGAGATATGAAACAATTTTCGGTTGTAATAGAAACAGAAGATAACACCAGTGAGTGCGGTAAAAATTGTGTTTTTCTCGATGAAAGTCGGTGTTTATTATTTAATACACATCTCAATAAAACACCCGATCCTCTATCATGGCCCGATCCTCTATCATGGTTAGAGAATGGCGAATATACGAAACAACGTTGTAATAAATGCTTATCTATGGCGCCAGCATGACCAGCAATATCATTTACGACATAGAAAGCTATCCGAACGTTTTTTGCATGGTAGCAAAAGACCATGAGTCCGGGCAGTTCTTCTATTTCGAGATAAGCGATCAACGCAATGATATTGCTGGTCTAGCCGCCTACATTACCCATTTACAAAAGACCGGGGCTCGTATGATCGGTTTCAATAACGTTTCTTACGATTACCCGGTCCTCCATTTCATTCTGCAGCAATACCATGTGACCGCTACCGACATTTACCAAAAATCCATAAGCATCATCGAGGCACCACAGGATCGTCGGTTTGACCAAATCATATGGGACAATGACCGGTTTGTTCCGCAGATTGATTTGCTCAAGATCCATCATTTCGACAATATTGCCAAATTCACCAGTTTAAAAGTCCTGGAATTTAACATGCAAACTGATAATGTCCAGGATTTACCGTTTCCGCCCGGTACTTATCTTTCACCGGATGATATTAAAATTCTGGCTTGGTATAACAAACACGACGTTGAAGAGACGGAAAACTTTTTTGTCAAATCGACCGATCAAATCAAATTCCGGGAATACCTGACCGAAAAGTACGACCGGAATTTCATGAACCATAATGATACGAAGATTGGCAAAGATTTTTTCATTATGGAGCTGGAAAAAGCTATCCCCGGCGTCTGTTATGAAAAAATAATGGGTCGTCGGCAACCGCGGCAGACTCGCCGGCAAACCATCGCTTTTCGAGATGTCATTTTTCCCTATGTGCAGTTTGAACAACCGGAATTTAACCGGGTGCTCGAATGGTTCAATTCGAAGGTCATTGCCGGTACCGACACAAAAGGTGTCATTGATGGGCTATCCTGCGAGATAAATGGTTTCTGCTTCAATTTTGGAACCGGGGGTATCCATGGGTCGGTTGAGTCCCAGATCGTTTATGCAACGCCCGCTGAGTGCATCCTTGACCTGGATGTGACGAGTTATTACCCGTCCCTTGCGATTGCCAATCGGCTTTACCCGGAACACCTGACTGATAAATTTTGCGAGATTTACGCCAGGATTAAAGAGCAACGAATCGGATATGCTAAAGGAACACCGGAAAATGCCATGCTTAAACTGGCTCTCAACGGCACTTTTGGCGACACCAACAATGTTTACAGTCCGTTTTACGACCCTCAATATACCATGGCTATCACGATCAACGGACAATTGCTCCTGTGCATGTTGGCGGAAATGTTGATCAAGGCGCCCGGCCTGCGGTTGATCCAAATCAATACTGATGGCCTTACTGTAAAATGCGACCGGCGATATTTGCCGTGGATCGACCAGATTAAAAAGTACTGGTCGATGTTGACCGGTCTGGAACTTGAGGAAAAATTTTACAGTCGCTTTTTTGTCCGTGATGTCAACAACTATATTGCGGAATGCGAGGACGGTAAGATCAAACGCAAAGGGGCATATGAGCACAAATTAGGGTGGCATCAAAACCATTCGGCCCTGATCATACCGAAGGCCGTTGAAGCGGTTTTATTGACCGGGGCGAATTTGGACGATTTTATCCGGAACCACCCGGACGATAAAGACTTTATGCTGCGAACAAAGGTGCCGAGGAATGCTCGGTTGGTGCTTAGTGAGCAGCCCATGCAAAACGTCACCCGGTACTATATCGCCCGAGAAGGGGGACCATTGATCAAAATTATGAAACCGCTTACAGGGAAGACAATTGACCGGCGGATCGGTATTAATGTTGGCTGGAAGGCAAGAGAGTGCAACGATCTGAGACGATTTGATAGGTCGTTGGTTGACTATAATTTTTACATCAAAGAAGCACGGAAACTAATTGAACCGTTGAGGGGGATGGAATGAACCACCCCTGCCCACACGCCCACATAGACCAGGACGGCGACACGGTATGCGGCATAGTGCCGATACCGTGCATCACTTATGACTGTGAGCGGTGGGCTTATAAAAAGGAGAATGATATGGAAAAAATTGACAGGAAATTTCACTTTGTGGCTACTAACCCATGCAAGGGTGATGTTTATACAGAAGAAAATGCGATAATCTTCTGCGCCAAAGATGCGGCATTAGTGCCGACACTGGAGACTTATTATCACGAATGCAAGGCGCTCGGGTGCCGAAAAGAACACCTCGAAAGCATTGATTTGCTGATTGAGAGGGTTCGGAGATTTCAGGCTATCGGCAAGGATAAAAAGCACTTCCATGTCCCGGACACGGACACAGATTGTGAAATCGACCGTTGCATAGGTGGGAAAGGTTTATAACAAGTTGTGGACCATGCCTCGTAGGCGGCGGGAAGAACCTATTGCAAAGGTGCCTTAAAATATTTCCTGGCCCACATTTTACCAAAAGGAGAATGATATGCCTACACCAGAACAGTTGGTTAACCGCTGGCAGGGCCAGATCGGTTTTAACCTTAATAAGTTTTTTGAAAAGTCTGACGAATTAAGTCTGGCGCATGAGGTGGCACAACTTCGCAAAGAAATTGCAACTCTACGGGCCGAACTGGCTCCCGTGCCATCGCTGATCGTGACCGGCCGGCAGGCGCTCGGTGAATTTAAGAGACTGATGAAAGGATAACGGTATGAGCATACAAAAAATATCTGGCCTTATATGTGGAAAGTGCGGAGCTACAAAGGTAAGAATTTACCGTGATTATGGCATGTTTAGACGGCCTGAAAGAGATCGGTGTAACCAGTGCATTGACCCGGATCATCGTGGCTGGATGGTTCCATGCATACTCAGCAAAGACGGTGACGCCTGGGGATATAGTTCTGTTCCGCTTGATGCTCTTGAGGAATTTTCCGCATTACCGGAACAGGACTCTTCGTTGCCTTATTGGGATAAGAGGCAAAGTTGTTGGTCAGACAGTTTTTTCCACCAGAAAGGATAAGAGTATGGCAAGAGCACGATTACATATCATTTGTGGGAATTGTGGGTGCAATGACGAGTGGAAATTGATTCTTTCTCGTGACGGGGACGATATCACCAAAGATGAGCCAGAGTTCGAGGATGCAGCACGACTGCTGTGTCGTAATTGCTCAACATTGCACAATCTTAAAGATTCGGCAAAAACTGTAGATATTATATAGGAGCATAACAAGTTGTGGGCCATGCTCCATAGGTGGAGGGAAGAACCTATTGCAAAGGTGCCCTAAAATATTTCCGGCCCGCATCACATAAAGGAGAATAATGAAAATACAAATAGCAACAACGATACTCGCTTTGCTTATTCCCATACTTGCTATGGGGGTGTATGAAAATAGAGGAGATAAGGACGAGATTACCGCTAATCTTTTGCTGTTCTGGTCATTCTTAGCATTTATTACCGTGAGATGTGTGGGGTGGTATGGTTATAAATCACACCACCCCACACATCTCACGGTAATGGTCACACTCGCGCCGGTTCGTAAACGGGCACGGCTCTTTCCGGAATCATTTTGCCCGTGGGCACCAGTATTTGCCGGCGAGTGCGGCGTTGCATCTTGTCGGTAATTTCACTATTTTAGTCAACTTCATTTTCCTTGTTGACGATGCCTTGCGCAACAAGACGGCCATTCATCTGCCAAACCAGCTTGTTTAAGGTGTCAATCTTGGCTGTCAAATTGTTTATTTCCGCAAGCTTAACCTGCGCATTGGTGGCCCGCTCCAGCGCAGTGTAGGCGATGCTCCCTATCACCAATATCGATGCAAAAATCCCAGCCATGGCCAACATCATGAGGCCGGTACGGGTGAAAAGCTTCGCCACCGGCACACATGAATCTTCGCCGCACTGCCTTCTATTGTCGTCTGCCGGGTACGTGCCTTCATGGGCTACCATCATTAATCTCCAATGCTCAGTGCGTGATGTGGGCACTCTCGCACCGCACGGGTTACAAAAGTTTTGCGGCTGTCCCGGTCATCAAACCGCCGCGTAAAGTCTGAATCCTCAGGAATAACCAGAGATCCGCAGCCGTCCAGCATGATATCCAGCTCGACCCCAATGCTACCTATGCAGGACCGGCAGGCCCATTTGTCGGATGCGGCAGGACATCTGTCCTTGTCAATGTTCAACTGCATTCTTTGCACCGGTCGAGAGCCTTGCCGATCCTGGCCAGCTCGTTGTTAAGTTTTCTGATTGTGTCCGCCTGCCCAGGTGTGGCGCTGCTTTTCATGCTGATCAGCAGCCCCTTTGCCGCCAGCAAGCCGTTTATCATGTCGTGCATCATTGGGTTGCAGCATGGCGTCTTGCAACCGATGCAGTTCATTCAAACACCATGATTGCCCCGACAGGACATTGCGCGGCTATGGCCAAAAGATCATCCTCGCTCATATCACAGTGCTGGCAGGCTGCGGCTTCAATTTTTATGGTCATTGGTCTTTTTCTTTGTTCGTTTGATTGACCGAAACTTGCTCCGGACAACCGGCACCATGGCACCGACAGAGACAAGCGCAGCCATGATCAGTTCAGTTCCAAGTTGCTTGTGCTCTTCGGTAAGCTCAATCCCACGACTTGCGAGGTAGGCAGCCACTACGGCCATGATTGCCACGGCCAGGACACGACCCCTGCTTGCCGATTTTGCTATTGAGTCTGTCATTTATTTCACCTTTGGAATGTAATAAAAATAAGGTATACCCACACTATAAATTAACCACACTTAGAATCCTGTATAGCCATATTAAGAATGGTCCGCTTTTATCGTTGACTTTGATATTTTCATCTGTGATTACCCATTCCTGAGAATGATCCACCGCCGTGGTTGGTTGGGGTATCCCCCGGAAGTCCGTCCCAAATCTCAATATCATCAAACTGTCTGGTGAAATCTCCCTGTTCCTCAGCATCTATCATGCCAATCGTAATATAATACAAATCCCATGGCGTCGTCCATGTTCCAGGTCCCCAGTTTTGGTCCCACACAACACTACCGTCGTAGGTAAAACTACTGATACCTTGCTCAATGTCAAGATAAAATTCGTAATGATGCCAGTTTCCATCCGTCTGATTGGGGACAGTTAACCAATTGCTAATGCTTACATATTCACCATTTGATTTTTCTGAATGATACATGATGTCTTCGCTTGAGAGATCATAAGCAACATAACTGTCTACGCCGTCCCAATGTGGATAAAATAGTTTAATGTTTTCATGTGCATCAGTACTGGTAAAATGTGGATATCGCACCCAAAATGACACATACATTTGATTAGTTGGCCATTGCGCCCCGTAGTCCCACCACATCCAAGCCGCAGCACTGAGGTTGTCAACTAGTTGTAATGATAAAAAGCTTCCATTTGATTCATTTCTGCCCGGCTCATTCACGACATAATCTACACCCTCTGTGCAATTTATCAACGGCCCAATCGAACGCACAACAGAAATACTTCCAACAGATGGTTGATCTATATCTTGGTCCTCAAAATCCTCTGAATAAATTAAAGATGCTGCGCTTGTCAAACCTGGATTGCATATCAGTACTAAAATAAATATGTATACTCTTATTATTGCCATGTTGAATACATCCTTATGTTTTTGATGTAGAGAGCTGGGGTGAGACCGCTTCCGAACGTTCCAAAGTTTGCAGTACTAGCGGCCACTGTCCAATCAGTAAGATCCACGTCAGAAGTCGCCGTATTGCTGTTTGCCGTAATGCTCAAGTTCGGGTTTGTAGCCCCCAGCCTCCACTTGACTATGACGGTATATTTTGTGTCAACGGCTAAGTCCGCTGCCGCAGTAGTAACAGAAACAGCACCGGCATTATTCCCCTCGTAGGTTAATCGCAATTCCCCACTTGTTTGCAGCGTGATATACAACCCGTCTGTGTTTACCTGCCCCTCCACCCCGAGTATGCGTGCCGTATCTACCCATGTAGACACATAGATATCAAACGATATTGTCCCCTCGGCTGGGTTAAAGATATCGTTTAAGGTAATCGCGAAAGTAGCAGTATCGTATGAGCCGGGGATATATAAAGCATATCCTGTGTCAAATGGACTCGCCTCCCCACTCGCGGCACTCCCAAGCGTAACCGTTGAGTCCCCGACAGAACAACCGCCGGAAAGGGAGATATCATCTCCATTAACAAAATCAGCAGTCATGGGCCAATCGAACGTGACTGATCCGGTACATACAGAGCCTGAACCAGAGCTTTTACGTAGCGAAATTACATCCCGTTGCACATCTTGCAATGTGCCAGCAAATGCACTCTGGTAAAGCAATATGGAGAGAATCAGTAAAATTAATGATAACTTTTTCATATTACGACCCACACGCAAAAAGATATGCGTCACAGTCCCACTCGCCTGCTGCACTGTATGAGCAAACAGCAGTGGCACCTGTTGTGCCATCACTGACAATATTCACCCCGGCACCGCAAGATGTACCATTGAGCCAAATAAGTTCTGTACCGTTCGGCTCAAGTGTCACAGCATATGCGCCTCTGGCTTTTGCTGTAAAATTCATCCCAGCGGCAATCGCCGGTAAAACACCTGTTCCTGCCGCTGTCCCGATCCACTGGCCACTGTACATGCCAATTCCGCTCATTGTCCATGCGTCAGGGTCGGCTATGGTTGGGGTTTGCGACGCTCCAGGGTAAATCCACGTTCCGACAGAAACACTCTTAATTGTCCCATCCCCCATGGTTTGGTTGCCAGGAACAGCGAAGGCCATCACTTGCCCAGCGGCAGGATCGGCCAAAGGTGGGATGTGAATCCTGCTCGCAGAAACGTCACCATAAATACCCCATCCAAGATAGTTTGTGCCGTTGTCGGTATCCTCCAGGAAATAGATATATTGACCACCTGATGCAGTACCAGGGGCAGAGAATGAAGAAGCAACCAACGGCTTGTTAAAGGTGAAATCAGTATCACTGACCGTGAATGCCGGGTCTGTCCCGGCGCCGGTATCAAATGTGTGGACCTGTGAACCTCCAGCGGCAGCGCCCCAAGTGATGTCATCATAGGCAGTAAAATCCACGCCCCCGCCCAGAGTCTCTACAAACGTCTCCAATGCCTGGAGAGCCGCTTTGACGGTTTGGTTATCCGCAATCGTGGACCCAGTGAACGCCCCGAGGTTTGCAGCACCTTCTGCTACGCCGGAAAGAGTTATCAGATCATCAACCGCAAGACTGGCCGCAGTTGGTATAGCAACCCATGACCTGACCCCGGCATCTGTTGAGCTAAGGACAAATCCAGTTGTGGCGGGATTACCTAGGGCTGGCTCGTATACCCCCGCCCCAATAATGGCCTGGATCTCTGCCGAGGTGTCCACTGTTGGATCTTGCTCAGTCGCTGCATTCGTTCCGCCTTTGTCAAGGTCCTGATAGCCGTTGCTGTCGGCGTCCAGCTCAACCGCCAATGCTTGCCGGGGGATTAAAACCAGTGCTGCTATCAAAAAAAGTCTTTTCATTTCATCTCCTTACCATGTAACGGCTTCACCGCCGAAAGTTACTGATTCACCGCCGAAAGTTACCAGCTCAATATGTACCCTGCCCCCACCCAACTCATAGCTATCCGGCGTCCCAAGAAACCACAGTGGCGGAGGCATCGACACGCCTTTGCACAGTTCATATGCGCCTATTGGCTCGCCAGACCCACAATAAACATTGTCGTGGGCGGTGCCGGCATCGTATAGTGATTTTAAGCGGGGGCGGCCTGTGCTGTCGAGGAGCGG
>Ga0209318_1000340_pt1 | contig 46985 bp, 49 predicted proteins | sample RifGroE1_FD_183999 | JGI IMG/M metagenome (GOLD analysis project Ga0209318, IMG submission 183999) | Groundwater microbial communities from Rifle, Colorado, USA - Groundwater E1 (SPAdes) (version 2) | ecosystem: Environmental > Aquatic > Deep subsurface > Groundwater | place: Rifle, Colorado... | reverse complement strand
CGACCTCAAGGCATTGGTGCAGGCCACCGTACCATTCTAATCAGTAGTTCAACTAGAAACCTAGTCAGGGGGACAACATGACTGTCATAACAACAGAAACAGCGCACAGTTGGTTCTCCCCCTCCCAGGCCACGCGCCTTATCCGGTGCCCCGGATCGCGCAAGGCTTGTGAGGGGTTGCCGGATAAGTCGTCGCCGGATGCCGAGAAAGGCACACAGAACCACAAGTTCATGGAGTTGTACTACTCAGGTGCTGGTGTACAGCCTGAGACGTTCAACTTCATCGAGGAAGCACAGGTCGAGCAGGTAGAACGAGCCTGTGCCATCACCAACAAAATTCTGACCGATCTTATGGCAGTCCACGGACAGCCTGAGATTACCCTTGAACACGCTACCCGCTTGCCTTACGGCGGGGTATTTGGCACGGTTGACATGAAGCTGTGGTTTCCGATCACCAAGCACCTTGTCACGCTCGACTACAAGTTTGGCTACAACGCGGTGGATGCCACGGACAACGAGCAGCTTCTTACTTATGGCGTGGCCGAGTCTTATGAGCACCCGGAAGCCGAGACGTTCGACTTCATCATTGTCCAGCCGCGAGTAGGTAACGGGCAGTCAGTGTGGTCAACTGACCGGGCCTACATCAGCAACTGGGAAGAGACGGTACTGAAACCGGCCATTGTTGCAGCCCAGGACGACAATGCTCCACGTATCCCTGGTTACAAGCAATGCCTGTGGTGCAAGTTCGGCAGGCAGAAGGGTTGTCCAGAGCAGGCTAACCCGTTTGTCGAGCTGGCTCAGACCTATGAGCAGGCCCAGCCCAGCACCTTCATGCCTGCCGAGATGTCGGCGGCTGAACTAGCCCAGCTAGTTGACCGACTGCCTGAGTTGGAGTTGTGGATGAAGCACGTTGAGTCCGCTGTCTTTACCCGGCTGGAGAATGGGGAGCCGATCCCCGGCTACAAGCTGGTCCGTAAGGGAACCAGACGACGGTGGATCAACGAGGTCGAGGCTGGTAAGTACCTGCAGCGCAAGAAGTTGACCGAGAAGGAACGCTATGAGATGAAGCTCATTTCCCCCAGCAAGGCATATACCAAGCTGGCACTGAGCAAGGCAGGAGCAAGGGAACAGAACACCTTCAAAGGCTACGTCGAGTACCCGCTTGGCGAGTTGACCTTCGCTCCTGTAACCGACCCACGGGAAGCGGTCAATCTGATGGAGGAAATGGTTGCCGCCACAGAAGCAGTAGAACCTGAAGTGCAGGAAGCACCACAGGTGGAAGTAGCAGCACCTGATCTGTCATCGTTGTTCTAAAACCGTAAACCTGTAAACCGTTAAAAGGTGAAATTATGAATACCCCTGGAATGCCTGAAAATGTAGTGCTGTCACCGGAAGGCCGTATCTGTCACATGAACCTCTACGTTCCGGCCCTGAACCTTAACAAGAAGATGACCTATAGCGCAACGCTGTTGCTGCCCAAGGCCACCACCAATCTCGGTGATATCCAGAAGGCCGTCAACGCCGCCATTCAGAAAGGAGTCAAGGATAAATGGAAGGGTTACATGCCGCCCAACCTGCAGCTCCCGGTGTGCGACGGTGATGCCTATGCCGCCCAGAAGCCCGAGAAACGTGGGGCCTACGTCGGGCAGTGGTACATAAACATGAAGCAGAACCCTGACTTCGGTCAGCCCGTAATCCTGAACGAGCAGAGGGTTCGGTCCACTAACCCGCAGGAGGTACAAGGAGGTGATTACGTAGTCGTTGTCCTTGAGTTCGTGCCGTATGACAACCTGCAGCAAGGAGTAACCGCCATCCCCAAGGTCGTCCGTAAGACCAGAACAGGGGAGCACTTCGGCGGTGGTATCAGCGAGGCTGATGCTCTTGCCCTGGTAGGCGGCGAGATTGACCCGGCAGTAGCCGAGGTACTTGCACCGACCCCTCCGGGTAACCTGTCAGGCATCTTCTAACCTTTACTACGGGAGCAGGGCCAATAACCCTGCTCCCGACTAGGATGCTAGTCATAAAACCAGTACCCCTACCCGCACCGAGGAACTGGGTTGTCGAGGACTACACCGAGAGACGACAACTGTTCGGACCCAACACCAAGGAAGCTTGCCGAGGCTATTATGCAACCTGTGCAAAGACAACAATTGCGAAACGCGTTCGACGTAACCCTCGATTTCGAGACTAGGAGCCTAGTTGACCTGACCGAGTGTGGCATACATCGCTACGCGGAGGACGAGAGCACCGAGTGCATCTGCCTGTGCTACATGGTGGACGATGGGCCAATGGTATATGGCATGGACTTCATGGCGAATTACACCATGCCCCCTGTCCTAGCTGAGTTGGTTGAATCCGATGCCCTGTTCCATGCCTACAATGCCCAGTTCGAGTACGTCATCTGGAAAGAGGTGTGCTGCAAAAAGTACGGCTGGCCTGAGCCGCCACCTCTGAATCGTTGGCGTGATACGATGGCCGAGGTAGCAGTTGCGGGCTACCCACAGGACTTGGACACGGCGAGTAGACTATTGAGTCCAGAAACGCGGAAGAATGCTGTAGGTAAAAACCTAGTCAAGCAGTTCTGCGTACCCCAGAAGGATGGTACATTCAGATCCCTGAGCATAGACACAAGGCAAGATTTCCTAGCCTACTGCAAGCAAGATGTCCGGGCTGAACGTGCTGTTCATCACGCGGTAGCGGGCAAAATGTCCGCCAGTGAGCAGAAGGTCTGGGAGCACGTAGCCTTGATGAATTTACGTGGTTTGCCCTGTGACATAACATCTGTTGCCAAGATCGTTGGTGTCCTTGAGGCGTCTGCTATTCGTATGGCCGCACTGGTTACGGTCCTGACAGGGGGTGAGATTACTAAAGTCACCCAGACGCAGCGTATCGTCAAGTTCATTCGCCGGTTTGGCATCGACATCGACGACCTTACCGCCGACAGCGTGACACGGGCTATGGCTGACCCCGGCATACAGGCCAACAAGACCGTCATGCGCATCCTTGAGTTCCGTCAACTAGGTGGCAAGTCATCGGTTGCCAAGTTCAAGAAGATGCTGATGTCAGTATGCAGCGATGGCACCTTGAAGGGGTTGCTGAGATATTATGGAGCAGGTACTGGCAGACACGCAGGAGCGGGGTTCCAACCACAGAACCTGCCCAGGTTCAAGCATAAAGACCCGGAAGCCGTGCTCAACTTCTTCATGACCCAGAACCTTGAGGTGCTGAATCTGCTGTTCTCGCCTGAGAAGGCAGCGAGCGGCCTGATCCGGCACATGATCAAGGCACGAGACGGGGAGCAACTGATCGTTGAGGACTTCAGTTCGATTGAATCGAGAGGGGTATGCTGGTTATGTGGGGAGTTCGAGTTGTTGCAGCAGATCAAGGCAGGGCTGGACCTCTACAAGCTGCAGGCCAGTATCATGTACGGGGTTCCGTATGACGAGGTAACTGACCAGCAACGACAAGCGGGTAAGATCGTCATCCTTGCTTGCGGTTTTGCCGGGGGTCACGGGGTGTATATGCGGATGGCCCTGGACTATAAGATGAACATCATTGAGAATGTTGCCAAGCAAGATGTCAAGATGTTCCGCCAGTCCCGACCCAAGCTGACAGCCGCCTGGAAGGAGTTCGAGAACGCCTCGCTCCGCGCTATGCTCGAACCCGGTGAAATGATCTGGGTTAAGATCGAGAAGCCGGTGTTCTTCCAGTTCGTGCAAGGATCGCTGCGGATGAACATACCCTCTGGCCGGGACATCTGGTACCCCGAAGCTAAGGTCGTGATGAAGGCCAACCGCTTCGGGCAGTCAGTGTGGACAGTGGTAGCTTCATGGCTCAACTCGACCACCCACAAGTGGGAGCAGCGTGACATGAGCGGCCCGCTGTTCTTTCAGAACTGTATCCAAGGGTTGTGTCGTGACATCCTTGTCACTGCCCAGCTCAGACTTGAAGAGCTGGGTTACCCACAGCACGGGTCGATCCACGATGAGGCGATCACGGTAGCGAGGAAAGACTCACACTGTACAGAAGAGGGGATGAACCAGATCATGCAGGTACTGCCTAACTGGTGTCTGGACTTCCCCATTGGCGCAAAGGGCTATGCTGCCCAGAACTACAAGAAGGACTAGGAGGCTAGTTATGTTAAGTGAACTGCGAAAAGGTGACTTGCGTTTAATCGTTACTCGACTGCCCAAAGATGTGGTAACACAAATAAAAGAGCATGGCCTTCTATTGGGAGGCGGGTTCATCAGAGCGACTATAGCTGGGGAGGCACCCTCGGACATCGACCTTTTTGGGGAGTCTAAAAACCAACTCGACAAGGTTGCAAAGCACCTGAAGGAGCACAGGCCAGGAGCTTACATACATTCTTCAGGTAACGCTCTTACCCTTGTGTCGCTAGCCCGTATGCCTATACAGTTTATACACCGTTGGCTTTTTAAGAGCGCTACCGAGTGTGTCGAGTCTTTCGATTTCACCGTTGCACAGGCCGTTGTGTGGTATGAGGACAAGGAGTGGCACTCTACTTGCCATGAGGATTTCTATGTGGACTTAGCCGCCAGACGGTTGACTTATTGTGCGCCGGCTCGTAATGAGGATGCGGGTGGTTCGCTGCTAAGGGTCCGTAAGTTTCTGAAGAGAGGCTATAATATTCAGGCCGAGTCACTTGCAAAAGTTTTAGCTCGGCTGTACAGGGCAGTGGACTGGAAAAAGATAGAAGATGAGGAGGGCGCGGCTAAGATCATCCATTCTTTACTGCTTGAGGTTGACCCTCTGCATCTTGTTGACGGTTTAGACGTTGTGGACGAACACAGCGATGAGACTTGACATCCTCGACATCAAGGAGCACCACGTCGAAGACCGACTAGTCAAGCTAGTCAAGAAGATGGGCGGCATCTCCTACAAGTTTACCTCACCATCGCGCAGGTCGGTACCGGACAGGCTGATCCTGCTCAACGGCCATATCTTTTTCGTGGAGTGCAAGGCACCGGGTAAGACGGCAACTGATAGTCAGGCAGAGGAGCATCGAAAAATTCGGGAGCAGGGAGGGCAAGTCTGGATAGCCTCTAATTACGACGAGGTTGCCCTTATTTTGGACGTTTATTCTACAGGTAGGGAACTATGGACATCGGTCAAGTCATCAATCTGAGGCCATTCCAGCAGCGCGGACGGGCCGCTATCGTCAGAGGGTCCGCTGCACTGTTCTTCCGCATGGGCTATGGCAAGACCCGTGCTACCTTGGCCGCGATTCACGACCTGATGCGTGACTCGTTCGAGGTACAGAAGGTGCTGGTCCTCGCCCCCAAGCGGGTTGCCACGGTAGCCTGGCCCGAGCAGATCAAGAACCTGCCAATCATCAACAAGATGAAGTGGGTCGTAGTGCATGGCAAGAAGTCCCAGCTTATCCGCCAAGATGCTGAGATGTACATCATGAGTTATAGCTCCCTGCCTTGGCTGTACAAGGAGGCGATCAACCACCCAGAAGGGCTACCTCGCTTCGATCTGGTGGTGTTCGACGAGAGCACTTACGTCAAACACAGGTCATCGAACCGCTGGAAATTATGTAACGCCCTGTTCGAGCATGTACCCCGTAAGGTTCTACTGGCTGGTAAGCCAATGCCTAATACCTTGTTGGACATCTGGGCACCCATCTACCTGCTGGACAAAGGTAAACGATTGTTCAAGAACTACACCGACTTCAGGACCAACAGGTTCATCGTGTCCGGGGGTGAGGGGATGAACAAACGATATCTACCCTTGACCGGCACGAGGGAATGGATAGCTACCCAGCTTGCGGACATCGCGGTAACTGTTATGGAGTCAGAGGACATCCAGATGCCCCCATACATTCCTAACTTTATTTACTGCACTATGGACGATGGGGATTACAAGCAGTACAATGAACTTGTCAAGAAGACTTTACTGTCAGTGGAAGAACGCAAGTTCACCACGGCCAATGCCGGGATGCTTTCAGGTAAGCTCAGGCAGTACGTGCAAGGGTTCCTCTACATGGAGGGGGAGCCTACCCAACGGTTCCATACAGCCAAACTAGATGTACTAGTTGACATTCTTGAGCAGTCGCAAGGGGAGAACGCCTTGATCGCCATCCAGTTCAAGGAGGATGCGGCGATCATCAAGACCAAGTACCCCGACATTCCTGTGATCAACTCGGATACCCCGGACAAGCTGATCGAGCAGTACCTTGAGCAGTGGAACGCAGGAAAGCTATCCAAGATGGTGGTACAGCCAGACAGCGTAGCGCACGGATTGAACATACAGGATGGAGGACACGTTCTTATCTACTACAGCATGACATGGAACCTCGATCACTATGAACAGCTCATCGCCAGGCTGGATCGGGTCGGCCAGACCAAGCGGGTCGTCGTCCACCATATCGTCATGGCGAATACAATAGATGAGGTTATACTGGCCGCGCTGAAACGCAAAGCATACACGCAGGACAGCGTACTTAAATTGCTCGTGGAGTACCGGAGGGAGTTACTCAATGGCAGATAGAAAGTATCCTCGAATGGTGTTACTGGCGTGTGTTTACTGTGGGCGTATCTCGTGGGCGAGGCAGGAGAACTACCACGAGACAAGACGATTGCACTACTGTCCGAACCGACCTTGTGCTGACTACTATCGCAAGTCGTCGCAGACTTGGAAGGCTGAGGCCAAGGAGAAGAACATACCCTTGATCACGATGATGAAGATCAAGAAGTCGGTGGAGTCTAAGACGGTAGTAGTTGAAAAGGTGGATGTAAAGCGGAGAAACAGGGAAGACGAATACTGGCGGCAACTCAGGCTGTCGCGAGGGATAAGGGAAGTTCAACTGGGAGGCTAGTTATGGAGACACAATATCCAACATTCTATCGCTATGACGGGTATGGCAACCTCAAGGCCCTTGAGTATAAGGTCGTGAAGGAAACCCAATGCGGGTATTGGATCGTACCCTGCAAGTATGCCTATGATAAGCCCAAGTTCGTTCTAAAAGTCGCACGTAAGAGGTATGCGTATCCAACGAAGGAACTCGCGCTGGAAAGCTACATCAAGCGTAAGAAGCACCAGATCGCTATACTCGAAAGCCAGCTCTACTTAGCTAGAGCATCGCTGGAGCAGGCCAAGGCAGGACTGATTGAAGACAAGGCTGAATACCTTGATAACCCCGAAGCTGTTTTCGTTGAGAATGTATTCGAACGGGAGTGGGCATCCTCTCAACTAGGAGGCTAGTTATGCTTAACATGGCTGAAGCACTGTTGTGGATGACCATCACAGTTTACTTTGAGGCGCGAGGGGAGCCAAGGCAGGGGCAGATAAACGTGGGTAAGGTGATCCTCAACAGGGCACACCAGAACAACTGGCCAGTACGCAACATAGTCCTGTCACGTAAGCAGTTTTCCTGCTACAACGAAGGGCTGTCAGGCCCCCTGATGATCATCCGCAACCTGCCAACCTTGATGCGTATCCACGATAGGATGCAGGACGCTATCTCTGAGTGGGAAGCAGGTAGCAGGCTGCAAGGGGCAACGCACTATTATGCACCTCTAGGAATGCCCGATGGTAAGCCCCCCTACTGGATCGTGGACATGGAGTTCATCACCGCGATAGGGGGTCACAGGTTCTACAGAGAAAAGAAACGAGGAGGGTGATATGAAGGACTATGTGCGGGTTATCCAGAGGAGAAAACGAGAGCTTCTGACCGACAAAGGAGCCGCACTCGCGGACGAAGCTATGTTCGCGTGGGACGTACCAGTAGAAGCCTACGACGAGATTGTGAGACAGGCAGAGTGTATAGCAGCTAAGACAGCGCTGGCTTTGCTAGAGGGCATACTTGCTACTCCCACAGTAGGTGCAATCCATCAAGTGATGCACACGATGCGACGGAAGACTTATGATCTTGGTTGTGAGGACTGAAACGCAAAACCCCCGGTGGAGGCACACCGGGGGAACCCACGAGGGGGTTTTTACTCGTTGGTGAACAGCGAGAACCTCTCTGCAATGGAGGGGTTCTTCGCTGGTGTTCCTACTCCCATCCCCGGCTTGACCCCGCTTGCTTTTGTACTCGCCCCTTGACTAGCCTGCCTAGTCACACTCTTCAGCACATCCTCGATGGACGTTTGCTGTGCCCTCGGTGCCTGCTGGCCTGATGCTTTACCGCCCATCGTCTTCCTCCGGTGTTATAACTGTTACGCCGCTCCTACCCATCACTGACGTAAGGGACTGCAACAGCACATTGTTCCTGCGTAGCATAGCGCGGATAGCCTGAAGTTCTGCCGCAGGAGAAGCCCTCAAGAACATCTCCTTTATCTCAGAGACATCTGTCTGCAGCTTGCGAACGTCGGCATTGACCCCGCTATAGCCCCTCTTGATTTCATCATACTCCTTCTCGATTGCTTCGCTGTTGTATCCGCACACTTCGAGATGTCTATCCTCAGTCATGACGTTGAGTTTGCCGTGCTCCCGGTAAATGATAGCACGGTGGTCAGCCACACTCTGCTCGATGTAGCTCATGCGCGTGGCAATGCCGGGACGGTCATTCGTCCCACGCACTATCTCAGAGAGCTTGGTCACAGTATCGTTGCTCTCCTCAATATCTGCTGCGTAGCCTCGTAACTTCCAGATCGCTAAACCTCCTGCTGTCACCAACCCGCCGACGTACCCCATCCAGTCACGTACATCGTTGAAACTCCAGTCGCTCATGCCTTCTCCTAATCCTCAAGTATCTCCCGCATGTAGCGCTTCGCGCCCTTACCCGCCATATACCATGTGATAGCCAACAGCCGCGCCCTGACAACCCACTCAAACATGCCCTTGCTTACCGCTATATTGTAGTACAACCTGTCGATCAGTGGCTGCACGGTAACAGGAAGCCAGCCGAGGTTCACGTAGTCACACAAAACATCGTGGACGCAGGAAGCCATCATGCTATTCTTGTTGTCAGGGCAGGGGCCTGAGTTGCCATCCCACGGGTACCACTTACTTATAGACAGCTTACCATCGGGGGTCAGCCGAGTCAAGGTGTCCACTATGTTGTAACCCTCAATTCCTGTTTGAATATCAAACGCTTCAGCTACAACGTAGTTGTAACCCCGATAGTATTTCACTACACCCTCCTGCGTTCGCAACGGAAACCATCGTAGAGCAGGATCAGGCGCGGACACTGCTCGATCCGGTACCCTCCCTGAAAGATGAAGCATACGACACAGCCGAAACCGTCACACTGGGTAGATAGAACATACTGCGTTCTGTCTACCCAACGGACAATCTCAAACTCATCGTAGGGCATCCGCCGCATCTCACGGCTGGGTGTAGTGGATTGTGACGGTCTTGCTGTCGTCGCCCCAAGGGGCCTGAAGGTAAACACCGCCGTGGCTCGTACCTGTGTCACTGTCACCTTCGCCGTTCGGTCCTATGCCCGGCTTGAAGACAAAGCCATACATCGCGGCCTTGCTGTTCCTGCTACATGACGGCTGATCCCGACAGTTCTTGCTGGTGTCCTTGACAGTGAACTCCTTGCCGCTGGAGAAGACCAGCTTGATGGGCTGTCCAAACTCAGGCCCCTTGTTGGCTATCCGCCAGGCTTGTCGCCCGTTGCGTACCCCATAGGAGGTGTAGGTCGTCTGGTTCTTGTACGCCTGATCAGTTGACTCACCGGTAAGCGGAGGTTCTACGTACACCTCGTCACTGTCAGGTATGGTAGGCTCAGGTTCGGGCTTCGTTGGTTCCGGTTCTACCGGCGTAACGGGTGCATCAATGACAGCAGGTATCTCAACCTCGACGGGCTTCTTCTCAACGGGTGTTGCCCCAATCTTCGGTACCACAGGTGCAGCAGGCTTGAGCACGTTGGAGATGTCTTTCAGCTTGGCTGCTCCCTGTGCTGCTGTGCTTGCGCCCTCGGTAAGCTGTAGTCGCAGGGTAGGCGTAGAGGTAGCGGTACCCGCAGTCTCTTGAGTGGTAGAGGACTCCGACTCAAGGCCCAGAGGTGAGGTGATGGTGATGTTACCCGACCCGTGGTTGGTGATAACGAGGTCAACCCGAATATCCTTCTCGGTCCCGTGTGTTGACGAGTTGGCTCCACAACCTGAGAGCATAAGAAGTGCTACGAACAGAACTGCCCAGTACCTTTGCATAACGCCTCCCTTGTTTTGTTGTTGACTAGCTTCCTAGTTACCTACTAATTGCGAGATGACGAGCATGATGGCAATAGCCCAGAGGATGCCGGATATGATTTTCTCGGCTGTCATGGAGAATCAACCGGCACGACGATGCCGGATCCGATCTTGTAGTATTGTTTGCCTGGCCCCGCGCATGACCCGACCTGGCAGGCATAATCGCACCAATACAGGCCGGCGACGGCTTCGCAGGTCTCTTCCGTGGCGCAAAGAGTCGGATGGCTGAAATCGCACTCAGGAGCAGGAGGATCATACCCCCCTCCTGTAAGCGGCACAGACCCATCAGGCAACTGCCACCCCCTCAATCCGATATAGGCTGAGTATGCTGGCAACAGTAGCAAGTCCTCATCAATAAGATTACCCGCGACCGTATCAGACAGGTTGTCGGCGTTGGTATAAGAGGTTGATGTGCTCCATCCGGTTTTCGTTACCTTGTCGCCGCCCGTGCTGTTGGCGATCACATTATTGGTAATCACCCACGGGCCATTCGTCGCCACCGCATTAATCAGCTCAAACGGTCCTATGATGGTGTTGTGATGGATATACTCGGCCCCTGTTGTCTCGTTCCATTCAAAGTTGAGGCGAAACGCTTCCCCACTTGCTGATTCGACATAGTTATAACTGATCTCAGTATCCATCAGGTCAGGGTAGCACTGCGTCGATATCCCGGTAACGGTGCTGCCTGTTATTTTATTCCCCCGGATTGTCCAGTTTCTTGTATCTGTTTTTGCGCTGATTGAATGCCCTGCTATATCCGTTACGATGTTATTCTCTACAAGGGTTTTTACTGAGTGATAACCCAAAACAAAAAACCCCCCGGCGCCGGTTACCCCCCCGGCCAGATTGTCTTGTACCGCCACCCGTAGTCCGTCGGTTATGAAAAATAGAGAATTATTTCCGCCTGTGTGAGCATGGTCAATGCCGTAGGTGTTGTTCCGCCGATATGTGGTGTCATTCCCGCCAGCAAAAACGACACTCTTTGACCGCGTGCTACCGTTTACATTGAACGTCAGGCCGTCTATGTAGGTGTTATCACTGTACTGATAGAACATGATATAGGCATCATGTCCGTCCATGTTATGATTGATTACCGGGGTTTCTCCGGGATATGCCAACCACACAACAGGCTTGTTGCCCTCGATAAACGGAACCCGGCATTCATTGTCGACATCGGTCTGAGGTGTGACGCAGTTTTCCTTATACGTATCGAGCGCGTATGTGCCTGCCCTCCAGTAAAGAAACGACCCTGAATAGGTGGTGGTATATTTTGAGTCGTAGTCAATCGGCCCGTAAAAATCGGCCATGGTTTTCCAGGGGTTTGCGAGCGTCCCTGTGCCGCCATTGGCTACGCTCAGACCGTTGGCCGCATCAATAAACAGAAATCCAGACGTCGTTACCGTGATGGTCCAACTGACCGTTTGCTCGGTTGCGTCAGAATCGACAACCTTGGCGGTGATCGAATGAGGGCTTCCAGAAGTGGTCGGATTCGGCCATGAAATTTCGCCGGTCTTGGAGTCAATCGTCATCCCTTCCGGGGCGGTTGTGAGTGAATAAACAAACGGATATACCCCGCCTATTACCGCCACCCTCACGTTGTACTCAAGTCCTGGGTACGCCTTATAAAATCTGTTCGTTGTATCAAGCCCTGCTCGTGGCTGGATAATTTCCAGCGCGTAGTTTGCTGCAGCAGCCGGAATGGGAAAAATAAGGATTGCGAGAAAAATGAATCGCAGAATCATGGCGTATATGCCCCCGGATTGGCGATCAGATTGTCAACCGTAACATCCTCATTACTGCTTCCACGGTCAAAAAACATACCGATATACTGACCCCTGGTCACAACGTCGGCAGTGTCAGTGTTGGTGAGAGCCAGTGTTCCGTCCACCCATATTTTCAGCCGAGCATGGCCAGCGTCGGTATCTATCTGAGCTACGACTGAATGTGTACCGGCCGCATACCCACCGGCATACGAGTCATTGTAACCTCCCGGGATCGAGAACACATAGAGCGTTCCCCCTTCGAACCGGACCCCATAAGCTGTGGTGCCGTTGCTGCCGAGGATCAAACAGGCTGCATCATATCCGGTCGAGTCTATTGTGCAGGTCGCCGAGACGTAATGGTCATTACTGCCGGTTGGCGTCTCGTGGTATGCTGCGGTATTTTCCCAGGATGTGCCATGTGCGGCACCTCCTGAGATTGACAGTGTTTGCAGAATGTTGGTGTAATTTGCCGTGGTGTCAGATGAGAAATCATCCTCGACGGCATAGCTTGATGGCGCAGGGTCAAGAGTGTCGGCCAGTGCCGCAGTCAACCATTTACTCGTTCCGGTGTCATATACCGCCAGTGTCGTGCTATTCCAGGCTATCCCTGACGTACGGGCAGAGTCCTCGTAGGCCGGGAAGGTATCGGGCGTGAATGATCCACCACCAGTTGCGGAAATCACCCCATCAGTGATGGTGATGTTGGTGCCGGCTGTCAGTTCAACCGCGTCGGTGAGTGGCCCTATCTCCTGCAAAACAGACTCTATATCAGCCCCAGTGAAGTAGCCCCCGGCATCGGTAACAGGTACTTCAGCAGCGGTCTGGTCGTCGGTGAACGTAGCAGGATCGGTCCAGCCTCCGGTGCCATCCGCGTCCACGTTCCACAGGTAGTTGGCTCCAGCCGGAGGGGCGGGTGGAAACTTGATCGCCACGATAGCGGTCGGACTTGCGGCGGGCATAAACCCTGCGGTGTAGATCGGATCGGTGTTGGTGTGGAGAACCAAAGCCCCCTGCGTAGTCCCGGCCACACCGGCTCTGAGGGTGCCCCCGGTTGCCGTTACGCTGACGAACGAGGGGCTGCTGGTGGTCTTCACGCCCTGATTCACCCAGCCGTACAGCTCAACAAAGTTGGCCTGGGCATTCCCGAAGTTGGTGTCGAGCGACTTCTTATCTGCAGGAGTACCGACGAAGATCGTCTGTTGCGCTGCCTGGAGCGGCCATGCAAAGAGCAAGGCGGCGATGAGTACAACTAGCTTCCTAGTCAACATAGTGATCTCCATCGGTGTAGTTTTCGTCGTTGAGGTAGTTAAGGAAGGTGTCGTCGAAAGCGAGGTCTTGAACGGTCAGTATCTCCGCATCACTCGCGGATTTGTTCCACAGTTGAGTCTGCAAGAACCCTATAGGCACTGTAAGTCCGTACCCGAATCGCAGGGGTGACGATGGATTCATTGATAGATCATAACTTTTCCAAGCACCCCAGACTATATTTGCATCTATAGGGGTCATCGCGGTAGTGTATCGTCGGCACCCTACCCGGAATTGAGTCTTTGCTGCGTTAGTCTGAGTACCCCGAAGGTGTATTTCCCCCGAGTTCCATGTACTGCTCAGAATTTCAGCGGCTGAGGCTCCTGTGCCGTCATAGCTGCGTACTATGGCGTTAGAAGCATAGTAAAGCAAATCCGTGTTGCTGTTCTTTATTGTCAGTAAACTCGACGTTGGGAGACTAGGATACTGAACAGGCCCCACACCCATCCAGCACAATGCAGCAGCAGTAAACGCCCCGCCACTCAGTGCAGCGGTCATCTGCGCGTTCAGCTGGATTGCCAGGCCATTGTTGCTACTGGTGGCAGCGGTTGAGGGGACTGAAACAGGACCAGTTGTCGTTTTCACATAGGGGAGATGATATGGAGATACGGATAATCTCGCGCCCCATGCAAAGATATCTCCCGCAATTGATGGACCATCAACTCGCAGTCTCAGCACAGTTGTTCCTGACCATGTTGCCGAATGTGACAACAAGAACAGCGTTGGCGTAGCTGTTAAGGCGCAAGAGACAGCCTCTCCATCTGATGGTCCCCCACGTTCAATTACTAAACGTACCGTTCGTTCCGTCGCCGCCCACAGCCAAACACCCCCGCTAACCATTGACCCGTTCGCAGCAGCTTGTGCACTGTCTTGGTAAATACGGTTGTTGTTTGGATCAGTTCCGGCGAACGTGATGGTATCTGCGGTCATTGTACCATCAGGAGCCAAGGCACTATTAGGAGTTACTGTCACTCCCACCTTCGTCCACGCCGCATTATCAAATGCTTCACTGTGTTTTATGAGCTGCGCATACGCAGGCTGCACCATCACCCCCCGACCAGGATGATTGACAGGCCACGGGACCATGTTGCCGTCAGCGTTGGGCTGGTTGCCTGCTACTGATGTTAGGATAGTCGGACCTATGCAGGGGCCATCAGCGTTCCACAGGGATAGGAGGCCAGCGGGGTACCTTCTCCTTCTACTCTGACTAGGCATCCTAGTTATGCAGCTACTAACTACGGGCTGTATCGCGGATCGTATCATGCCTTCTCCAAGCTGCATCTCATAATGTTTGGCACCTCGACTCCATCTACAGTCGTAGGTTGCCAGATGACCGGCCAGTCCTTAACAGCGTCAGCCAAGGTCGTGCCCAGAAACTCGCCCACAAGTATAGGTTTGCGATCTTTAGCGATCTCGGGTTTACCCTTACCGTCTTTGATGTCTCCATCAATGATCGCGGCCTGCTCTGGCCTGAGTTTGCTCAGGTCAGGAATCTTGTCAGCGAGTAAGTCGAGATAAACCGGGTTATTCTGCAGCGCCAAAGTGGCTGACTCGTTCAAATGGAAGTATTCTGCGTGTTCCGGGTCATCCACCGTCTCAGCAGGAGCCGTCAAGAAGTGGATGAAGGTAACCGCCTTGACCTGCTGCGTCGAGTCCTTGAACGTGCCGCAGGGCCATGAGTTCTCCCAGGTCTGCCCGTACAAAGCCCGTGGCGCAGTGGGAGAAGTCACGTAGTACCCGGTGATGTTTGATCCTCTGTCGAGTCGCATAGCAAACCGTTATGAGTTAGCTGTAGCATTAGCGTAGACAACCGCTGAACCGCTCTGGAGGCTCGCCCTGAAGCGGTAGGTGATGGTACTGTCGTCGGCTTCGAGGCGATACTGGGTAGGCCCCTGCATAAACGTACCCGGCACCGTCTCCCATGTCTCTTCGAGAGCCGTCTGAGACTCAAGGCTTACATGGCCCACGAAGGTGCCACTGATTTTAATGTCAACAGGCACCGAGCTGTTGAATGTGCTGGACGTTACGCTGGTGGTAGTCAGGGTTTCTTTCATTGTGTCCTCTTAATGTGTTATCAACTTAAACTTGTCGAAGTTCAGCCCACTGTCCCCAGGTCAGCCCGCTCGTTGCATCAACTCGGTAATAGTGCCACGGGGGAACTATGACCGAGTAGGGGATACTAAAGCCAATCCCCGCAGGCATATTTATCTCGGCCACGTTAAAGCTGAATGTCGAAGTGTCGTTCACTTTTATAGACGAGGTACCCGGACCTGCAGAGGACTTCAACGACACAACTACCTGTATTGGTAGGTCTGTATCGTTCTGATGTGTGGTGTTAAGCGGTCTGGCTATCGCGTCAAAGTTTTGCCATGTCTGCTCCATGCCAAGAGAGGCTATAATAGGCCCACTCAAAGAGATGGTCCAGTTAGCAAGAGTACCGCTGCCTCCTATAGCATCGACTGAAACGACGAGCGCCCCCGTTCCTGATGTATAGGAGGTGACGATACCGTGCATCCAGTTCGTCGGTGATACCGTTGACGCGATCATCACAGCCATGCCAACAACGAAGTCCTTTCCGGTCTGAACCGTCAGCGTCTTCTCCCCAGTGCCGATAGCCAGGGATGTAGTGCTAGTCGCGGAGGTGCCGGGAGCGTTGACAGCGGAGGCTGCACTCGCAGCCGCTTCAGCCGCGTCTTCCGCTGCAGCAGCAGCAGCACCAACGGCGGTATCCGCAGCGCCAGTAGCTGTAGCTGCTGCTGTGATGACCTCACCAATAGCGAGGTAGAGAACCCACTTACCCGCAGCAAGGTCGGTGGCCCACGTACCAGACGTATGTGTGGTCAGGCAGCGATACCAATCTCCCGTAGACGCAAGCTCAACGATGTCGTTGACTAGGTAGCTAGTTCCCGTGGTCCAGTCACCCTTCCAGAACGACTTCGCTGCCTCACCCTCCATATAGACCTGCATCTGCTGCAGGATCATAGTCAGCTTGTCGAACACCTGAGTAAGCAAGGGCATGTCCAGCGAACCCCCGTTTGCCCAAGAGGTAGCTTGAGTTACAGGAATAACACGGCGTATCTCGATTGTACCCCCGGCAGCATACGCTTCGGTGGTCACAACGACATTTGCACCCGCACCAGCAGGTAATATAGTTACCGAGTAGTCAGTACCGTTCACCAACCCAACAATGGTGCCATCAGTGCGTATAAGCTGTGCCTGTATGTGCGCCGCTTCGAGTACCTTGAAAGTGACACCATAGGTGCCCGCTCCACTGAACAGATAGATTTTCAAAGGGCTAGTTGCGTCTACGGCCATTTCGTCTCCTCATTTCTGCCTCGATAAGAGATACCCCGACAGCCGCGTTCTTGTTGTCAGGATTCTTTGCGTCCGCCTGTGCTGCATTGTACCATGCTTCCTTAGCTCCCATTGTACCGCTGTCAAGGAAGTTTCGCAAGTATGGGTTTTCAATATGCTTTATTCCTGTCTTCTTTAACCGGCCCTTGATGACTGCTGAGGTAACATTGAGGTCTTGCACCTTGCTGACTGTCTTACCTATCTCTTCGCGGTTCAGCTCCCCTTTCTCGTTCAGGCCGAATAAACGCTCTGCCTCTTCATCAACTATGCCTACATCGACCGCACGAGCAGAACGGTTGCGCTCCTCTATCCTGTGACCTTGCTCGCGGACACCAGCATCACTGTGACTGATAAAGCGGTTGTACATCTCTGAGCCAAACGGGAAACTAGTACCTAGTTGGGCTGCACGGGACAGAGTGCTTTCTGTTGCCCCTGGCTCTGGTGCGAACAGATGCCGCAAGTCTTCAGCCCAGGTCATCGGTTCACGTAGGCTTTTCCACACCGCCATATCCTTAGCAGCAGTGTCGATAGCCGCACCGATCCGCTCCTTAACGGTGTTCAGCTCGTTATCACCGTACTTCATGTCTTTGAAGTAGTCGTCGTAGACGTTTCCGCGCAACAGTATATCCGATACCTCTTTGGGCATCGTCAAGGCTGGTGACAGGTTAGGTTTGAAACCCTCAGTCCCGAACAGGATAGACCCCGCCAGATCGTTCAAGTGCTCGTAGGCATCGCGTAGCTCGGGGTCGTTAGGATCAGAACGATACGCGTCAACGATAGCTCGGGTCATGCGCTGGGACACTGCATACATGATACGGTACACGGGACTCTGAGGTGCAGGGATGCGAAGAGACACGCCCTTACCCTCTTCATCGACGCTCTGGGGTATGTGAAAGTTAGCCTCAAGAGAGCGTGTTGATTGCTTACCCAGCACAGAAGCCATACCCTCGACTTGATCCTCATCGTCGTCAAACACACCACTCTGCATCAACCCCTGCACTACACCAGGCACGACAGCCAGCATCGTAGCCCGGAGCATCCACTCAGGCTTGTTACGAGCGAACGCCTCAGTGTCACCACGAATACCCTCCTTGATCGCGCCGATGAACGGGGAGATGGTGTTCATCGCCGTAGACCACGAACCCTTACGCCCATAGGCGGGGGCACCGAGCTGGGTACGAACGATGTGTTCGATAGCATCTTGACTGAGGTTCAGCTCGCCACGAGCCTTGGCCTCCTCCATGTAGCGCAGCCCCGCCTGCTTGCTGATACCTTCAGCCACGTTGTAGAAGGTGTCGAACAGGCCCCTGATTCGCTGTCCAGTCTTGTCGAGCAGACCATATGCTCGGTCATTGACCTTAACTGCGTAGCTCTGTGGTCCATACTTGCTGAGAAGCCTCTCGGTAACTGTGGTGTCTGTGGGGTCTTCCGTGAAGCGGGTGCCCTCTGACATCAGCCCCCGCTCAAGAATCTTCATCGCGCGCGGAGACAACTCACCACGGAGAGAACCTATCATCCGGTCAACACCCTCCGTTATCATGTACCAGGCCAGTTTCTCGTGACCGGCGAACGGGGAGGCGTTGTAAACCTGTTTGGCATTACGCATCAAGGCGGAGTCGGTCGGCTCTATCTTGAGTTTAGTTTTTGGTGCGTTGGCGAAGGTACGAGCAGGGTCATAAAACAGCAAGTTGGCAACCTGAAACCCAGCGTTGAAGACAACAGCGAACGAGCGAAACGCGGCGTTGGTCTTCATCGCGCCTTTGACCCCCGTCCTGACTAGCTTCCTAGTCGTGTCAGCAGCACCCTTAGCTTTGACCGTGCTGCTTGCCAACTCGCCAAACGACTGTGTTGCTATCTCGCTGAAGAAGGTCGTGATCGCATCAGGCTTGCCATAGAACGCATCATAGATCGCCTCGGGTACAAGGTACTCACGCAGCTCAACAATGTTGCGCCCCAGCTTCTCATTCCAGATACGTTCAGGAAACTGCACCTGACGCAGCTCGTTCCGCAGATAACCCCGCAGTAGCTCAGGCTGAAACCGGCTGATCCGCTCAATCTCCATCGGCGTAAAGGCAGGAGCCACACCAGTAGCCCGAAGCTCGTTGACAACCGTCTTCAGGGCTTGAGTCTTCAGGACGCTGGAGACGATGTACATATCCTGCTCGATGGTAGCAGCCATCGGGTTACGCACCCTGCCCAGACTACCAACAGACGGACGAGCCTTGGCTACCTCGGCAGGAGTCATCACCCTGCCGCCCATGCCGCTGCCGCCATGCGCTCCTGCGTTCACCGCGTCAACATAGTGGCGTAGGTCATCGAAACGTACATACCCTGAGTTGTCGAAAAACCACTGCATCGTAGCATCGTCATACAGCTCGGACTCTTTCATCAGCTTGAGCACGGTGTCTTTGCGAACCTCGTGAAACTCACGCATCAGCGAATCCATGTCGAGGTTCTGCAGCTTGCCCGCAGTCTGCTGCTCAACCAGATCGAGACGCGCACTGAGCTGTTTACGAGCATAGGCTGAGTCAATACCGAGGGAGTTAAACAGGTCAGCCCTGCCCTCATCGGTCGATACCCTGTTGAAGAATAGGATCAAGCCGATGTCATCCTCTTTCAGGCCAGCAAGGCGCAGAGGTTCAGCAAAGCGTTTCTTCATGTTCTCGGTGTACCACCGCTGAACCGCTGAACCGTGCTGCATACGCTCAAGGACGTTGCGAATCCGGTCGTTGCGCTTGAAGTGCTTCAGCACCGGCTGCATCCTATCGAGGAACAAGCTGAGAATCTTGTCCTCTGCACCGCTGATAGTGTGCTCACGGGGAGCCGCACCGGCCTGCTCTGCCTGCAACTTCACCTCTTCAGCGGTCTGGAACCCTTCCTTGAGCAGACTAGTAACTAGTTCGGGGTCTTTCTCCTTACCTACGTAGTCCATCAACTCGGCAAACCTGTGCTTCATCTCAGGGCGAGACTGCCAGAATACCTCCATCGCGCTCATCAGGCTGGGGGCATACTCGTGGATCAGCTCAGGTTTCTGAATATAGACGCTGACAACATCCGCGATCATCTCAGCACCGCTGGTACGGTAGTCGCTTATCATGAACAGGTCTTTAGCCGCTGGTCTCCACAGACGAGAAACGAAGGCTCCCTCGTCCCAGATGTCCTGCATGTTCAGGCCGTTTTTCTGGGCATGATCGAGGATTTCCTGAAACATCTTGGGGAATGAGACAAGCGTAGTCAGGAAGTTATCCGCAAGCCCTGTTGTCTTCCACTGCTCCCAGTTGCGACTGAAGTAGGAGAGCAGATGCCCTATCTCGTGGGTCATGGTCAGGAGCTGACGCTCGACAGGACCAGCAGAGAGGATGCGGTTCATCACTATCTTACCCTCTTCCGCTCTCAGCTCATCTGTCTTCAATGCGTCGATCTTCGTTGTAATGTCCGCTATGCGCTCAGACCACTGAGCTGTATCGTGCCCACGACGAGCCTCTTTACGGAGGTCACGCTGCAACCGGCCTAGCTCCTTCTCGTGGGCCTGAATCTCAAGCAGACGCTCACGACTTGCTGAGGAGAAGTACCCAAGAATCGTACCGTCGTTGCTCCGCAGGTTGACATCGGTCTTCTTATCTCGTGCCCGGATGCTCTGTTCTTTACCAAAGCCGAACAGCTTGGTAGCCCAGGATATCATGGTTGGCAACTCTATAAGCCCTGAAGTAGACAAAGCCAACGAGTTCATGCTGTCGATAGGGACCATGACCTTCTTGCCGTTTGGCAGATCGACCACCTCGAAACGATCCCCTTGAAACAGCGGAATAGGCATATCAACACCAGCAGGGGGCTGCACCAGTACACGGAGAGCAGGAGGCTGACTAGGGGCGCTAGTCGCGGGAGGGGCTGCACCGGCTGTAGCCTGTTCAACCGGCTCAACGTCCGGCGCGAACTTACCAGCTCGAAGGTCTTGCTTGAGCACATCAAGGCTTGCCTGTAACGGTGGTACTTCAGGCTCGATACCCCCCGCCTTCTCGTAGGCGCGTATGCGGGTGGTATCTTGATTCAGCAAGTCCTCAAGGATTGTTATGTCCTTAGAAGAGTCAACCGCTACAGAGTAGGGGTGACGGGCATTGCGGACGTAGGCTTCCTTCAGTGAGGCCACAATCGAGTTACTGGCAGACATGTTGCCCAGGTCACTTCCAAGACGACGAACACCGCCGAACAGCTCCATACCGAGGATTAGTCCGAGCGAGGTAGCGAACTCATCCTTGCCGGGGAGGACAAGGGGGTTGTGAAGTTGGGACTGTACCGTGGCTATCGCGGTTGCTTCAGGGACGAGAAACCCAGAGGCTTTAACGAATCCCATGATCGGGTCTTTAGCGCTCTCAAGTATCTTGGCACGGGCCTCGTGACCAGCACCAAACATATTGCCCATCGCATAACCCTTAACCGTGTCATAAAGGCTACCGCCAAGCATTTTGAGGAAGTCGGGCTTACGTCCCTCCTTCTCTGCCATAAACTTCTCATAATACATCCGCCGGATACCCTCAAAAAAGCCGAAGGATGCCCCTGAGCGAACGGCAGCACTTGCCTCGTTAGCGAATAGGGGGGCACTACGTAGCAGCGGTACAGCCCTACCTGCGGCGTTCCCTATGGCGGGTATAGTGCCCCCAAGGCCCAGCAACCAGAAGTCAGGACCAAGCGCAAGGGCTGTCCTACCGATCTTGTCGGTTATACTCAGGCGATCTTCTCTGGCCTGATCCAGCTCAACGTCGAACGAACCACGCAGGACTGAGCCAGTAAGCGACATCTGCCAAGCGGTCTTCTGCAGATAGGTGCGATCCTTCATCAGTTCAGGCAGGGTGTCTAGCACCTCGTCAATCCGCACCTGCTGGTTCTCAGAGGGCGCGATCATCGACTCGCCGCCAGTACCAGCAAAGCCTGTCTCGTTGCTATACCAACGCTTGACCTTGGCCTTCTCCAGCTCCTCGCGCACCTTCTCGTCGGGAGACTGTCCTACCTGCGGACGCGTAGAAAAGCCCTGCTGTTCAACTAGGTCGCTAGTTGACATGACAGGGCCTCCCTGCACCTCGTTTATCTCGAACCGATCCAAACCGCTAGGCGGCTCAACATCGAAGTCGTCAGCGGTAGGATCAGTCAGAGCAGCCTGCTGGTCGGGGGGAGCAGCCTGCGGGTACTCTACTACATCGAAGTCAAACGCCATCAGTTGCCTCTATTTCTTCAGCTTAAAATTGACTGCATACCAGCCAGGTTCATAGACCTTGCCGTCCTTCTCTCTTGCCAGCGGATACAGGACGGCATACCCCGTGTATCGCTCCATGCCCTCGGGGGTGTTCTTAACCTCCCCGTTGTAGAGGAAGCGTACCTGTGAGGCTCCCGGAGAAACCTGCTGAATGGCATCATATATCTGTGCCCGATCACCGAGCTGAGTGCCTATATTGGTCTTGATATAGTCCGCCTCACCCCAGTTCAGTTGAGGTAGACCCTCTTCAGGTTTAGATTGGGGTATGGCCTCCTGCTCCCAGCCCCCGGTCATCTTATTTTCGTTCTGCTTTAACATGGCAGTGTACTGCTGTACATAGAAGTGTTCACCAAGCGAATCAACAACGTCAATGGGGAAGCTCAGCAAACCTTCTGGGGGGCCCCCCTCTTGCTTACCTTTTACCTTCTCAACCTCAGTTCTAAGAAGCTCTTCCATAGCCTCGTGGCGTTGTGCTGGGGCAATAGTGTGGTCTTGGACAATAGCTTGTAACTTCATCTTCAGGGACTGGGAGTAGTTCACCACATCAGAACCCGGTGCGTCTGGTCCCTCGCCAGTTTTGGTCTGGATACCCCCGAAGAAGTCTGCGATACTCCCGGTGTTGAACGCCTTGTCTACGTTCTTAATAATTGTCATGTAGTTTTGCTTCAGTGTCTTCTCATCCTGGGCCACTGGTTTCATGTGCTCATTATAGAGGGCCCCCAGCTCTTTTGGCCCCAACCCGAAAGACTCAAACTGCTTGTCAAACTCCCAGCGGTTCGGGATGACCACCCCGTCAAGACCAAGCTGGTACACTTGGTCCCGTGCGTCGAGGATGTTGTTCTGCTTCTCGCGGGGGTCTTTCAGGGCGTCGTCGCGCTGATTGATCAGCATGTTCAGAAGGGTGTGATCCTCTGCTGCTTCAGGGACCAAACGAAGAATATCGTTAATCGTCGTGTAGTCCCCCGGCTTCTCAAATATCTTTCCCAGCCCCTTGGCGTAACTCCGATCAGCACTCTCACCCCATGCTTTACGCGCTGCGACTTCCTTACGCGCTTGCTCTCGTTCCTCCTCATTTGCTTGTGCCTCGATATATGCGTCAAGATTGACAAGGGCTTTCTTTGAGATGGTGTCCTTGACATCCTCACGATAGCTCTTGAGGGCTTCCATCGCGTTCTTACCGCGCTGCTTGGCGTCATCATACCGGGCGTTGCTGCCTACCAGCACGGCTTGGTCCCAGTGCTCCGACAGACCCTTGAAGTCTGTACCGAACAACTGCGCGAAGCCATCCTTCAGCTCGGTTACCCGTGTCGTGTCATAGACTAGCTCCCTAGTCAGGTCTTCAGCTTTACGGTACTGCAACTGCTGCTCATACTCGGCCTGCTCCTGGGCAATATGACCGGAGGCCCGGTTCAGGGTGGTATCACGGATGCTGTATATCCGTGCCATTGCCTTCTGCTTCACCTCGGGATCGAGTCCTGAGATGAGGCTGGTCATCTTGTCTTCTACCGTCGAGAAGAAAGTACCACGCGCATCAACTGCAGCTTGGCCTTTAAGACCCGAAAAACCAAAATCGCCTTTTTCAGGGTCGCCAAAATAGGAGGTCCGTGCAAACTCATTAAACTGTAAAACTGCTTCATCTGCTTGAGCATCATTGACCCTCTCCGCATACTTGAAAACAGCGTTATTAATGACATCCCCTACCGAGTTGAGCGTCTGGGCATCGACACCCGAACCCTGCGTAATCAGAGGTTTGGCCTTCAACGTGTCGAGGGGCTGAGCATGAACCTGAGCACCGGCCGCACTAAGCCTACGAGCGGCACTGGGGTCGATCCCACCTTTGCCGCCTGTGATACCACGCTCCTGTCCACCCGTCTCAAGCCTGCGGTTGGCAATAGGAAGCGCGAAACGGGTTCCCCGCCCGGTGCCTACACCCTCGGTAAGGATCGTGCCTTCTATCTGTGGTTGGCTTGCCATGATCTGCCTTTAGTTGGTCAAGAGAGAACCGTAGTCGGTTCCTGAACGCATTGGGTATATGTTCCTCGTAGGGTCAGAGACAGGAGTCGGCACCTTAGAAGCCAGATACCCTGTTGCAATCTGTGCTCCTGCCTGGAACAACCCGTTTGTGAACGCCTGCTGACCCTGTGCCCGATAGCTTGCTGCATCGGACATACCGGCAAACATCGTGTTGCTGGCACCGATCTGTGCGTTAGCGAAGGTCGTAGCCGCGTTGATCCGGCCCTGTGCGGTGTTACCAGCTATATTCACCCCGGCTTGCAGCAACTGTCCCTGTGCGCTCATGCTCCCCTCGTAGGTGATCTGCTGGGCTGCGACATAGCCATCCCAACGGGATCGTGCCGCCTCATTCCTTATCTTCGTGGCCTGTATGTCGGCACCATGACGAACAATGAACTTGTTCAGTTCTGCCTCGGTACCCGCTGCAATCATCGCATCGGCAACAGAGTCCGTCTCGTTGATCTGGGCACCGGAAGCCCCATAAGAGACAAGGATGTCGCCTTTTGTTCTGGCAAGATCGCGCTCGATCAAGGTAACGTCGGTATTGGCTGCGTCCCATATGTAATACGCCTCCTGCGAGATGACCTGAGCGTTGTAGTCCGCAACCAGCATCTTCAAGTCGGCGTTATACTCGGTGATAGCCATCGTATCGTGGGCACCGATCTGAGCAAGTGCCCACGTAGCTGCGTTACTCGCCATAGTCGCAGCGGTTATGGCGTTGGCGTTGATCAGCCCCGCCTGCAGGTTCATCCGGGAGTTGTACATGGACGCGGCCAAGGCGTTGTTGGCGTTGCGGTTGGCCACATTACGGCTGGTTATGCCGCCCGCTATACCAGTAACAGCGGATATCGCAGCTATGCCTATAAGAGGGTTCATTAGCCGTACACCTCCACGTTATCAATCACGCATACGACAGTCAAAGGTAGCGGGGTGCGTTGACGTATCAGCACCCGTAGCTCATCGGTATAGCCTTCAGGAAAGTCGATCTGCTTCAGTCCAGTAAACAAGGGTATCTGCTCTCCTGTGATGTGGCTGGGGTAGCGAAACGGATGGTCCTCGAAGACCTCCTCGCCCTCCTCGGTGACGTAGCCATACTCGAAGCCAATGGACTTGTTCAGCATTATGTCCATTCGTGGTATGCTCACCATCCTACCCAGTATTGTACCATCGTTCAGCGGTACATCCAAGAGGGTAGGTTCGAGAACTGACTCATACTCCAAACCGACGACCACCTTGGATGCAGCAACATCGAGGTTGATTGTGCCATCCACAACTAGTTGACTAGTCACGACACAGCCATCAGCCAGGATGCCCACCGTCTTGCCCTCAAGATGCTCCAGCCCAGTAAGCTCGGTAACTGCTGTCTCACTCTCGAAAACCATGTGGCTGTCGAGGAAGTAGGCATCGAGCGGAGAATCACTCTTGAACTCAGGTTTCTTCTGCTCGATGTACCACTTAGTTGCCCCATCAATCGTCCGCTGAACTACCGCCCAAAGGTCATCTTCACGATCCCCTGGTATGCACCCCACGGCAAGGAACTGCCCGTCCGTGTCATGACGATGCCAGCCGGTAACCTTGTGTTCCCGTTTGAAGGTCAAGCCAAGCAGGGCACCATCTCGACGAACACACCATACGATACCATGAGGGGTCTGCTGGTAATCCCATCCGGTGATGTAGTGCTGCTCGGTCAGGTGGGGAGCCAGTACCGACAAGTCAACCGTATCATAAGTATCTGAGTTAAAGTCGAATATAAACTGGTTGATCTTCCTGCCGTGTCGCTCAACGAACAGGGTCACCGGACCAATCATCAAGGCAGGCTTACGCTCACCTCCATTGTTGGTATGCCGTGCTACCCGGTTAGACTGAAACGACAAGGGCTCATACCCGCTGCCAGATATAGCCCACTCGTCGCCAAGGGTGCCGATCAGGAGCTGCTTGGCTGAGTTTGTCCACTGCACCCGGTTCTGTGTTCCTGAGTCGAAGGTCAAGGTAACAGCATCACTCGCTACAATCGGGCTGCTCTTGCCGAAGTCGTAGAAGTCCCCTGACTTGGAGAACCACACCGTCTGAGGTCTAGCAAAGGTGGATAGGTAGGCGATCCGCTGCTCGTAGAAGTCAACGAACTCCGGGTAGCCATCCGTAGCGTTCCAATCGGACGGCATGTCGGTGAATGAGCACTCGTTTGCCGACCACTCTGCTGCACCCAGACGCTTGAACTCGATAGGTACGCGTCCCGGCTGGGCTATGTAGAGGATGTCTGCAGACTGCTTGTAGGTGAACTGCTCAAGCGAGAAGCCCCCGGTAAACTCATACACATAAGGGTCGCCGGGACTGAGGGGGTCTTCGAGCAGACCGTCCCCTGTTGCAAACACGCAGCGCACAGTGAGGGTGCTATAACGATAGAAGATGATCGCATATGCCTGTGTCTCCGAGAAGACAAAGGGCACTATACGGGGGTACTGGGTAGAGGCGGGGGTACCAAGCAGGGGAGTAAGATCGAAACGAAAGCAGAAGCCCTCCCGTCTCGCTGCCGGACCTTGTGGTTTTACGTGCATGTTCCGCAAGGTCCGGCAACCGAAACGGAAGCGGTCATTTTCTACTTGAGCAAGAAGGAGGGGGGAGAGTTCGCCAGCGGTGAAGTTCCTTTTAAGTCGATGTATAGCCATTGGTGCCCTGCCTTATCGAGTCAGCTAAGTCGGGATTTACAAAAGAGTCGTTGTTCGGATCGTTGTCAGGGTGCCGGTAGTCCTCCCCCTGTCCCGCATCCTCTTCCTGGGCCAGCATCAGGGCTGCTGTGGCCCGTTGTTCGAGTCGAGCCTCGTACTTGTCATTCTGACGAATCGTCGGCGCGATGGCCACGGCAAGCTGCAATGACAAGGCATCAACGAAGGCCATAGTATACAGGCCCGTGTTCGTCTCGCGCTTGGTGTACCGGAGCTTAGGTTCAGGCACTGAGGTAAAGATCGAAGCGCCAATACGCTCCCACCGTTGCCCCCTCCCCAGCGGCAAGATGTCTATGGCTCGAAGGCAGTCATTGGGAACGTCATACCCGGTACCATACTCATTCGCCTCTGCCCCGACAGTCTCACGAAGCGAAGCTATTACTCTCGCAAAAGACCAGTCATAGCCAGCCAGCAACTTGTCTCTGACATGGGAATACATAGTCTCGCAGACCCGTTCACGCTTGTTGGCCCCCGTGAAGTCCCGAATCTGCTCCGCACCAATAGCCACAAGAGCCAGGTTACAGATGTCGATTTCGGAAGCCATGAGTTATTTCTCCTTGGGGGCTTTGGTAGCCTTGACAGCAGGCGCAGCAGCAAGACGCTGAGTCTCGGCAGCCTGGGTAAGCGCGGCGTTGGTAGTGGTGAAGCGGTACCGGGCATCAACAAACCGAGCAACAGCGGTAGCCTTGCTGGGGTCTTCCGGCAGCTCCACGCCATAATTCAAAGCGGCGAACTCACGCAGCTTGGCAACGTCATAATCAGCGGCCAGCAACAGTTCCTCGCCTGCCGTATTGAAGTCAAACTCCAGCTTCGCTTCAGGTGGGCCGGTCATGACAGGCTCATCACCAACTACCATCGACGGGTCAAACGCGTCATCCACGGCTACGAAGTGGGGCGGACAGGTCTTAAAAAAGTGAACCTCACCGCGACGATAGAAGCAGTGCGTCGGTTTCTCGTGCTTGGTGTGGCAGTCTTCTACGCAGATGTATTTAGGCATGTAAACCTCCAAACCCTGACTAGCCAGCTAGTCAGGGTTTATCTATAAAGAGCTAAAGTTTTAGTCGGCTTACTGTGCCGTCTGGTGATCCAGCATCAGGGAACAATCGGTAACCGTACCAGCAGACAATCCGGTAAACGATACAGTTACGAACTGCAGCAACCCTGCAGGGGGCAGTGTGAAATTAAACCCCGCATTGGCCTGCGTGAAGGTGCAGGGAATGGTAGCAAGAGTAGTGGTAGCCGTACCAGAGGTAGCGCCGGTCTTGATAACCAGTGCAGACATGCCTTCAGCGTCTGCCATCTGTAAACGTCCTTTGATCTGGTAACCCGGACCCGGATTGGCGATGCCAAGGTCAACAATGGCAGGGGTGCCATTATATGCCATCGCGGAACAAAGATTGAGAGCTTTATCGAGCATACCCATATTTTACGTCCTCCAAGGTTGGCTAGTTGACTAGCCAACCTAGTTGATTATTAAGCGGTGAGTGCGTCCTCAGTGAGCAGGATAGAATCACACTGCTTCATCGGGATACCCCAGAACGAGGTCTGCCGTTTACCGAACACCTCACCGATGGACAACGCGGCATTGGCCTTGTCGCCAGCAGCGATGTCGATCAGATTCTTGGTGGCTCTGTTCATATAGAAGCAGGCCCGACCAGTGTTGAGATTCGGCACAGTATTGGTGGCTGTGATCAGGTTGTTATACAGGGTCTTCTGCTTGGTGGCGTCCGCAGCAACCGCAGCGATGTCGATATTGGCAACCCGCACAATGTAGCGCCAGTCGCGCACAACCAGACCCATGTTGGCCCCAAACACGGAGGCGTAGGCCCGATAGATACCACCATCGGCATCATAAGCATCGACCTCGCCCAAGTCCTGACTCTCAATGCCCTGAGCAGAACCCTTGGGGTAGATCATGTGTACCGTGTTGGCACCCCAGACAATCAGCCAGATTGAGGTCAGGGCGCTGCCAGTTCCACCGTTGCCGATAACCTGATTCAGGTAGCTGTTGGCGGTCGGCTTGTTGGACGGAGTACCGAGCTTGTCGTAACGCACGGCAAGACCGTTGAACTTGTCAGGATGAGTTACAAGCGAACCGTAGATGAAGGTGGAGGCAAGCTCGTTGGAGATACCCTCAAGAATCGGCTGGGCCTCAGAGAGCATGAACTCCTTGCTGTTGCCGTTCAGATTGGCGAGTTTCTTGTCAATCTGGGACCGGGCCTCAAGCATACCGCAGACATCATCGACCTGCATGGTGTTCGACTTGATCGGCCTGACACCATAGTTGAACTTACGCCAGGTCGGAGCCGGGATGTCACAACGTATGGTGGTACGATGGCCGGTAGGGAGGTTGCCCTCTACGAAGAAGGCATCGTCCAGCATTTCGTTGGTTTTGTTGAGAATCTCAACGATTTTGGCAACCTTGCCGTTGGGGTCGGTGCGCTTTGCCAGGTTAAGCAGATTCGGATACGCGGAACCGGCAGTCGGATCAAAAGCCATAGTCTGTCTCCTTTAGAAATTGCGTGTTAAGGGGTTTTCAGCTCTTATCAAAAATAACTTCAGCGGCAGACTTCGCAGCCCGGCTGGTCGGACCCTTGTTGGGGATGAAACCGTCTTCTTTCATCAGCTCCCGACCTACCTTTGCCATAAACGCCACAACGGTCGGGTTATTCCCGGCCCTCGTGGTATTGAGGAGTTGTTTAAGCTGACCCCCCTCGTCAAAGTGGTTGATAAACTGCTTTGCATACTGGATATTGGCGTCTTTCTCGGCTCCCCATGTCTCGAACAGCTTGTTCAGCCCCTCGGTCTGGGTCTTCTCGACAAACTCATACTCAGCACCACGAGCATGAGCGTCAAGGGCCAGCACGTTGTCAAGCTGGGCCTGGGTAAGCCCCAACTTGTTTGCCCAAACGCCTATATCCTTGATCGGGAAGTTCTCCGGCAGCTTATAAGCGTCTGCTTCCAGGGGCGCAGGCGCGATGTTGGCCTTGGAGTAAGCCTCCGCCAACTCTGCTACGCTCTTGAGTCCTGACAACCGCTCATTACCACGCAGTTCCTCCGGCAGTGCGGACAGCCAATCGCCGCCCTCACTCGCCGGGGGTGTCCCGCCATCACCTAAAACGGTACCATTGGGAGCTTCCGGGGTAGCAGTGCTGTCCGCCGTAAGCTCGGTACTCGTATCTGTCGTAGCTGTACCCTCTGTGGTGGTAGCCTCACCAGTTACAACAACCTCATCAGCCATTATCTTCCTCTCCATCATCCGGTTGGGGTTTATGCTCCAGTATCATCTTAGTGTAGATGCCTGGATCAATCTCAAAAAGTAAGTCCAGTATCTGCAATCCGACTTTACGGGAACCCTCTGTCATGAAAACCGTATTATCACAGGCCGTATTGACGTTATAGAGGCCAGTAAACCCTAAGATTTCCCAGACTAGCTCCCTAGTTGACTTATCATGCAACGCTTTTGCGAAATTTGCAAGTTTGATTTTCTGTTCTCGCTGGTTTTCGCTGGTTTCACGCACCAAGTCGTCGTATGTCTGGCTAACCGTTCGGTCTATACCTCGTCTTTTCGCCATTACATCACGCCTCCACCCATGATTTCACTGATATCTACGCCAGCTCCGGCAAAGTCACGAGCAGCAGCAGCGGTGTTGGTCAAGCCCTCGCCCTGAATCTGGGTCTGAGCGGCCTGCTCTGCCATTGCCTGCTGCTTCTGCTGGGCCTGGGCACGGGCCTGACGGCGCTGGGCAACCTCAGCCTCGGTGTTCAACACGACAGCCGGAACACCCGTCATATCGGCAACCTCGTCAATCGTCCGGTCGGTGTTAATCTTGTCCCTGGCAGTGTCATCAAACGGCACGATCCCGGCAACGAACTGGAAGAAGTTCTGGATCGAGCGCACCTCGATCAGCTTCTGCTGCTGTGCCAGAGGCCCAATCAAGGTGATGTTGATACCCCCCGCACTCTTCAGCATCTCTGGGTCCATCGGCGCGAACAGGCCGCGTCTGAGCATACTGTTGAAGCAACGGGTGACCAGATCACAGAGCGCTTCAGAGTACAGCCGACCGATAACTGGCCCCAAACGGATGACCCCCTCATCCTCACGGGCATCTACCTCACGGGCCTTCAATGGAGAGGCGTTCGGGTCACGCATTCCGGTCAGGAATACATCATTGAAGCAAGCCTTACGGATTGCCATCTCGACTCTCTCGGAAGCTGCACTCACACCAGAGTAATCAAAGCCCGCATTGACGATAGGCTCAACCTTCTCGTTCGGGTTAGCTACATAGTTGTAGCCCCCAGGCAAGGTATTGGCCTTGCCTCGCATACGGGCCGGGATGTTGTACGGCGGATTGACAGCCTTGTGTGTGGCTATCAGGAACGCCTTCTCCATCTCCTGCAGACGCTTGGCGAGGGGCAGGATACGACTACCTACGCCTACCCCCATGTTGTCAGTGCCGATAGCGTCCCAACGAGCGGTATGGTAGGGGAACTCATGATACCCGGCGATCTTGAGCGGCTTCTCTTGATCCTGGGCCTCAATGCTTGAGTTCCCCGATTCGAGGAAGTGAATAGAAGTCCACGGCTTGTTGCGATACCTCCGGGCATACACACAGACAATCACCCGCCTCTTGGTGGTGTTCTGCTGAGCGTTGTCCGCTGTCAGGGTGTCCTGAATGTCTTCAGGCAGGTTGGCTTTGCCATAGTGCAGCTCAAGCTGCCGCAGGCTCATGTCGATGTAGCGGAAATACTTGTCGATCCGGCCATTCTTACCCCGGAACAGGAAATACTCCCCGAAGGTCAACAGATCAAAGTGAAATATCTTCTCATCATCGTCGGCATTGTGGACAGAGGCATTGCCAAACCCGGCACACTCCTTGTAGAACCCCGGCATGACCTCATAGAAGTTCGACAGGTTCCAGGCCTCGTGCATCCGCTTCTGGCAATCATACAGCCAGTTTCGCAGCGATGAGCTGGGAGGGGAGGGGTCACCCACGAAGTCAAGCCTACACCAATGCCGGGACTGTCCGGTAAGCCGTCCGTGCATCCCGCTGGTCAGTATCTCAACAGCATCCTCGGCAACCGGGTTGACAATATCCCGGCTGGAGAAGGATCGACGCTTGACAGTGGTGTTGCCCGGTTTCGTGGACAGACTGTCAAAACGACCGCGCCCAGGTAGAACGAATCGGGCAATCTCCTTGCCTTCCTCGATCCAGTCCTGGGCTTCTATGACCGCCTCGTGATAGTCCCGGCGTAAGTCCTTTATGCTTGGCAGCGCCATTAGGCCCCCGACATCTTAGCTGAGACAGTTGTTGGTTCCTCACCATCAGCAAGTGGCGAGGTCAGTATGGTCGAGGACCGGCCACGACGACGAGCAAGCTCGCTGGCGGTGTCCGTAGCGATCTTGTTCTGTAGCTCTTTCTGCTTGGCCTGCCAATCGACGTTCATTGGTTTCTCGATGGTTGGCGGGGTCGGCATCTCAGGCATCTGGATGCTGTTGTTGATAGCCATCGAGGCCATCGAGGCCATCATCCCCATCATCGGCGCGATCATCGCGTTCATATCCACCTGCGGCTGCACCGGAGGCGGGGTGTAGTTGTCTTCTCCACCTTTTCCACCCATGACTAGGCTCCTAGTAAGGTTTTGCTGCTTTCCTCGTCTTCCTCGGTCAGCACAGTTGCCCCACCCCTGACCGGACCCCCAACCTTCTTGCCTTCCTTGCTGAGTGCGCCCTCGGTACCCGTACCTGTACCACGAGTAACCGGCAGGGTCCAGTCGTAGGCGGTGTTACCTGCTCCCCACTTGCCATAGAGGTCAGAGAACTGGGCCTCGGACGACTCGGACCAGTAATCGGCAAACATATTGTTGATCCGGGCCTGCTTCTCCTCCTCGGTAACGGCGAAGTCGAGGCCCTTGACAGAGGCGTGAGCGGCCTCGTCGCTGATCTGGGTGTTTACGTCCGCTATGGCCTTGTTGGCGGCATCCAGCTTGGTGCCGAAGACCTGATCGAGCGAGGCCAGGCCCTGCATCTGCTCGGCTTCCTTCAGGGCTTTCTCCTGCTGGGCGGCGTACTGAGCAGCTAGTTCCTCTTGTCGGCCATACGCAGCCTCCTGCTGACCGGCCAGGGCCTCGAAGATCGCCCCGAAGTCGAACTCAGGCAGCATCGGGGCAGAACCATAGGTGCGGCCCTCGGCCTGACCCCACTTCTGATAATGGTAGTAGGGGTTCAGCCCCGACTCGGCTACGTCTGGGTAGCGGTTGAGGTAGTCGAAGTCTTCCGCCGAAGCGGCAGGGGCCATGCTGGGGTCACTTCCTGATTTTCCACCCATGCTACTCTCCTATTCCTCTATAACTTCTCTGACGTTACGCCACTTTACAAAAAAGTTCTGAGCTGTTGCGCCACAGCGTATATCAACACCTCTCGAAGACAGCAAGGTCACACGGCCAATACACAGGCCCCCCTCTTTTTCAACCCTAACGGTGCTATACAGTCGAACTCGTCTCTGGTTCTCTTTGATGCAAAAGTTCATTACAACTCCTGACTAGGAAACTAGTTCGTCTGCTGTGAGGACCGTGACCAGCCCTGGTGTGTATTCATCCAGATCGTGCATGTAACACGCTCCGGGGATGATCGTGACCGGCTTGAAGCCAACCTGCTTGATGAACCGGCAAGCCAGCTTGTTACGGGTCGGAGTGACCCCGATCAAGGTCTGGGCCAACGGCAACGGCGAGTTATACCGGCGCAGCTTGAAGAACTCCGTAAGCGTTGCCTTGGCTATCTCGACTGAGTTTACGTGGCCGTGTCCTTTACGTAGAATGCAAAAGTGAACGTATGCGGTAAGCCCCGCAAAGTTCGTCAAGTGAAAATGTCCTATGGGCACCAGATCATTATTGATAAATACTACAAAGAAATGTTTGTTCCTGTCAAGGCAGAAATCGCGGAAGTCCTCGAATGCACGAATCTTTGCATCATAGAACAGCGAGTCAACTAAGCCATCCGCGTTGAGCTGTTCCCAGTAGTAACTAAGCACTATCTCGGCGGCACCTACCCGGCTCCGCACCAGATCACGGACATTAACGATCTTGATAGGGATCATAGGCCCCTCCGTTCAGGTAGTTGAGCACATCATAGTCCTGCGTGTTCTGCTGCTCCCGCTTCTGCTCCAACACCTTGCGGTAGATGTTCAGCTCGTGCGGGTGGATACCGAGCGTCTTGGCCTCAGCCATGATGTCATCCTGCGGCGAGTCCATCTCAGCAAAGCAGAGCATAACCGCATCCGACTTGTTCGGGCTTCTGCCGATGATGTCGCGTATCTTACGCTTCTTGATCAGGCGTATCTTGTTGTTGGGATCTTCATCGAGGTGCATGTTGACTAGCTCCTGCGTCAACTCGTCATCGACAGGGAGGTGCCCGGTTGGCAACCACTGCTTGAGCCGGTAGGCCATCGCTGCTCGCTTGTTGAAGCAGTTCTCCTCGTCGCTGGCCCCACCGAAGAAGACATCGACTATGTTGGTATGCCCCAGCTCCCGCAGCCGAGAGAGCACGGCCATACCCTGACCGGCATCACCGAAGACGGTAGTAGGCGGCGGGTTGATCATCTTGAGGGCGCGGGATATCTTACTGACGTTCTCCATCGGGTTGGTCGAGACTACCTCAATCAACTGGCGTATCTCGGTGCCCTGGCGGATAGCTATCTCGGACGGGTCACCGGTCAGCCCTACGTCCAGGCCAACGGTGACCTCAGACAGCGAGACGAGGTTCTTGTCGATGGCTCGGCGCTGTGCATCCAGCACCTCCTGGGCGGTGATCAGGATGTCAGGCACATCCGCAAAGAAGTCATTCTCGAACTCACGCCGGTAGGCACCTGCCGACATGGTAGCCTGGAGCATCCTTAGCTCGCTCTCGGGCAAGATGCCGGTCTGGCTGGCCTTCAGGTCGATGGTGGCCCAGTCTGCGAGGTCCGGGTCGGTGGAGACACCATATTGGTAGAAGTCATGGAACTGGTTGAGGCCCTTGACTGTGCCAATTATCAAGGCATGGGCGCGACGATCGGCCATTGCTGGCCTCAGTACCTCGGCATAGGCGTACTGCGAGTTGGCCCAGGACGCTACCTCATCGAGCACGATCCGGTCGATGTAGATGCCCCGGTAGTTCTCGATGGACTCAGCCGAGCCGAGGTAAATCTTACCGCCGTTAGGTAGGTCGATGCGTAGCTCTGTCTCGTTGAACGACACCAGTCCGACTCGTTCGAGGTCGAACAGGGCGTTCTTGAAATACTGCCAACTGACGATCTTGGCCTGCTTCTGGGTGGAGCAGAAGTAGTAGCCCCGGTAGTCCTGGATGTTCTTGTCGAAGGCTTCCTTGATCAGCCAGTTGACCGCAAGCAAGGTCTTGCCGAGGCGACGGTGGCAGACCGCTACGACGAAACGGTACATATCCAGCCGCCGCAGGATCAACATCTGCGCGGGTCTGGGCTGGAATGAGATATAGTATTTGGTCATTCAGCGTCTTTCGGCACGACAGCGCAAAGGGCTTCCATGTAGGCAGCTCGCTGGTCAAAAGTAAGATTGGTAGCATGATCAAGAATGATTGCGGTAAACTTTTGACCGCGCCAAGCATCACTCTCCAACCACGAGGGGCTAACAATCTTTAAGTCCCCTCTCCCCATGCTACGAGCCACATCCTCTGGATATAGCGTATGCCCATTCAGCCACACATATACGGCGTTCTGTGGAGCCACCTTCATTTGCTCTATCGTCTTGCCTGTTTGTCTTCGCATCGTCGCCTCCGCTGGTTGTTACAACAGCTCGTTGAGAACTAGTTCCCTAGTTACGTCAGGAGAGTAGGTGTCAGGCAGGCGCATCTGCTCCGGTAGGGAGTCCTCCAGCCGCTTCATCTCGATGAGCTGATTGTTGTCGGTGATGAGGTCGGTCATGCGGTTGCTGGCCTCGCCGTCGATGGTAGGTGCAGCCTGGCCCCAAAGCACCACTATACGCTTGTCCTCCTGGGTATAGACCTCCGTCTTCTCCGAGATGCCGAGGTAGGCCGACATCAGGAACTTGCCGAACGATTGGTTGAGCTTCTCGGTCAGGCCCACTCTTGTGAGGAAGTCCGCCAGGATGCTGCAGCCGATCAGGAGGTAGTGGCGGGAGTCCTCTGGGTGGTCGATGTTCTCGATAGCCTTCTTCAGCGAGTTGAAGTTGGCGAAGCCCAGCGCACGGGCAAAGCTCTCTGGTGTTGGCATCAGCGAGAACACCTTCTTGGTGGGCATCATCAGGCTCTTGTTCTTGGGGGAGTTCGCGGTAACCGCCGCTAAGTCCTGGGGGTGGTCGAACAGCTCATAGAACGGATGCTCGTTGAAGTAATACTCGATCCCCGACTTCAGCCACTCCCCGTTGCACATGATCGTGGAGACGGGGAGGTGGCAGTTGATCTGTATCTTACCTTCTTTGGTCAACATAACTAGCTCACTAGTTGATAATAGTTCTTACTCTTGGTTGGCTGGCGGCATCACGACTGATGTCAGGTCGCTGCCGGTTGAGTAGCTATACCAGTAAGTGTAGATGATCTCCGACAGCGTGTCAAGGTCGTCGATCAGCCACACGTAGGCGGGGATGCCTGTCCGCTCCTCGATCTGGGAGGCAGTGCGAGGGGTTGGTCTACGCCCTTGCCGGTTGATCTGGTAGAGCAGGGACTCCGACACGTTCATGTACGCAGCCATCTGCCGCAGGTACTCTCTGGGGATGATGAACCGGGCCTTGATGTCGGTGGGGGCCGGAGGTGCCGGTGGGGTCAGTGGGTTGGTTGGTAAGTCCATGATATTCCTAGGTTTATTTGTAAGTAACTGATTTTATTAGTCTTTGGACAGGTGCTTCCTGTTGGGTGGTGGGAACGCTGGCCATGGCTTGTTGCAGGGGTCGGGGTCTTTGACGATCTTCTCAGGAAACACCGCCCACTCACCCTTGTCCGTGGTGTCCGGTTCTGCTGCCTGCATTTGGCCCTCCTTGAGGTACTTCTCCAGCCGCTCCGGTGGTGGGGCCAGGTTGTCGCACAGCTCATCGTTCAGTATCTGCTCCAAGGCTTCACGCTCCTGTTCTGCCGGTTGAGTCGCATTGGTCGTGCGCTGATCCTCCGGTCCTTCATGCTCGGTGAACTCGATTATGGCCCCGTCAGGGGAGAGAGTGATAACCTCATCCCCTGGTAGCCGCATCTCCTTTTTTACTCCCAGGAAGAAACGCACCGCGTTCTCTAGGGATGTTTTACTTATCCTCACGTAGGTGTGGGTGGTTCTGCTTATCTCAATCATCTGGGGGCCTCCTTGGCTGTTCCTGGGTTGGTCTGACTAGTTGTGTGCCTGATCTAGTTATAATGTAGCACGGGAGGGGGAGGGTGTCAAATGTTATTTTGACATAGGATAATTTTTATGCTGAAAAATTTTTGGCCTGGGGGATCAGCCAGAAATGGGTTGCTGGGAGCAACAGGTAGGGGGTGGGCCTAATGCTGTTGTTCTGAGCGACAGGTTGATAAGCTGTTGTCCTGAGAACCTGTTGCCCTGAGAGCGTGTTATTTTGACATAGGGCTGGTGTTATGAAAAGTATGGGGGTGGGTCGAGTATTCTTCGCGAGCCGACACATTTTTCCCCCACCCCCCTCTAATCGTGTGCTCCTAGCAACCACTCATCACCCGTACCTGGCAGCAACCACAGCAACAGGTAGCTCTCAACCAACACTCAACAACTGGTAGCTCTCAGCAACATGATAAGAGGTAGCTGGCAGCAACACCTTATGAGTGGTAGCTGACAAGGTGTTATCCACAGCAGCACATCATGAGATGTAGCTGGCAGCAACGCGATAAGAGGCAGCTGGTAGCCATCACTCCTTAACCTGTAGTCCGCAGCCACAACTAAAAGGCTTGAGTGGTAGCTGAGAGCCACCACTTCCTTAGTTGTTGTTCGCAGCTACAACAAGTCGTGCATAGTTTTAGTTGTAGCTGAAAATCTATACATCGCTAAATACCTGATATTACTCAATTGATGTATAGATTGTATAGCTTTAGGAGGGTTTTGTACTCTTTATAGAAATTTTATCACTCTACTACATCGTGGTATCTCCCAAAACAACGTCTCATTTCCTTAATGATATCACGTACTTACACGACCATCTGAGAACAACCGCTAAATTACAACTTTCTTCTATAGTCCTCAAATCTCAATATAGCTATACATTCTATACATTCATACTGATATCATTACAAAAAATGATGTACAATTTCTGAGCTACAACTACCAACCATCACCCACAACCACACCTTACCAGCTACCACTTAACATCCTGTCGTTGCGGACCACCACTCAAGATGTAGCCCAGAACAACACCTTAACCTGTCACTCTCAGCTACCAGTTACAATATAGTAACTCGTTGTTCTCAGCTCAACTAGGGATTACAATATCGTAACTCAAGAAATATCATTTTGATCTGTGATAAAGTGAATAAATATCTTGACAACTAGGCTCCTAATATGGTACGTTTAAAAGAAACGGCTGAGTTTACACAACATTTCAACCCCTTAACCCTTGGAGGCCCTACCATGAACCCTGCACCCTCAGCAATCGAGACCACTATCAACAAAGTCGTCACCAAGGCGGACTACGCTGTATCCCTGCTCTCAGTCATTCCACCTGCAGACCTCACAGATCATTACATCACCCTGCAGCGTATCCAGGCGAAGCTTGCCGAGGTCTTCAAGGCAGTAGCTACCGTCCGGGCATACCAGCTCTCACAAGACGCTACAGGCCCTGCAGCAGCTATATGGATTGATGAGGCTACCGAGCCTGACCACCTGCTGCAAGAGGCCCTGCAGCAGATCGACAACTATAAGCAGGATTGATATTAATCATCACTAGAATTTATAAGCGACTAGACAATTAGTCACCCACAACCACCACTCACAAAGGAGCACATCATGGCTATCATCACCACACCCGACAACAACGAGCAGAGCGAAGCAGTTACCATCAACCCGACTCCTGTCAACCCCGCTGCACCTGCACCCCCCTCACCAGAACTTGCAGCCCTGCTTGGTACTCCTGCACCTGCTGCACCCGCCACCGAGGACGACAAACCCGGCGCACCTGCAGTGAAGGGACCAGCAGTTACAGCCAAGGCACCTAAGAGCAGCAATGAAGACCCTGCAGTAGTAGCAGCACGTGAGGCGTACAGGAAAGCAGAGCAGGAGGCTAAAGACCGCAAGAAAGCCGAAGCTGAGAAAGCCAAGGCGGACAAAGCCCTCAAGCTTGCCGAGGAGAAAGCAAAAAAACAGGCCGAGCGTGAAGCTAAAGCCGTTGAGAGAGCAGCAGAACGAGCAAAACAGCGTGAAGCGGCCCTCGCCTCTATCCCGGTGCTTGCACCTGTCGAGCCGTCGCCCCTCACGGCATCCGTTGTCAAGGCCCTGGACGGTGACAAGGTATCGGTAGCTCTCAAGACTGCCTTTTCTCTTGAGAACAACTCAGAGCTTGGATACAAGAAGCTGGCTGAACGATTCGGCTACAGTGTAGTACCCCTGATCGAGGCCTTGGTTATCGAGAAGGTATGGCCGACAAAGACACCTGATGAGGGAGCGGGACCCTGGGCTTACAAAGCCCTGTACAAAGCTGAGAAAATGAATGGGACCATATCCTGGGGACACATGGTCAACCGGGCCTCGGAGCGGTTCACTATGCTCAACCCGGAGAACATCGCCAAGCGTGAGGCAGCCAAGGAGGCAGCCAAGGCTAAAGCCAAGGAGGAAGCCCTCAACCAGGCCCAAGGTATTGCTGGCAAGGCCAAAGTCAAGCCCACGACCACCAGTGATGGCGGATTCGATATCAGCCAGTTGACTGATATTGATATGTTCAATCTCGCCAAGGCATGTATCCTGGCCATGCCGGACAACATGCGCGATCTGCTGGCAATGGACGCCGAAGTCAAGGAGGCCCTGAAGATCGACGAGTAAACACCTACTCAGTTGCTGAATTACAGGGCCTTGACTAGTCAGCTAGTCAAGGCCCCGTGACGTAGCAACTAGGTAAAACGTAACAGCTCAAAATCGGCTTAATAGCCAAAGGAGATTATCATGGCCATTCCCCAATTCCGCATTAAAGATGCCGTAGGTGTCGTCACACTCTGCATTAAAGCCAATCAGCCCTGTCTTATTGTTGGTGCTCCCGGCATCGGCAAGTCGGATATAGTCAACCAGATACGTCTTAACTTGGGTATGGACCTTATCTTAACCCATCCGGTTGTATCTGATCCGCTGGATGCTAAGGGCTTGCCTCACGCATATCAGAACGCTACCACTGGCGAGATACTTGCCGACTTCATACCTTATGGTGATCTGCGCTATGCTATGAGCGCAAAAAAGCCTACGCTCTGGTTTATTGATGACTTAGGCCAGGCACCACCTGCTGTACAGGCAGCATTCATGCAACTACTCCTCGCCAGAGAAGTAAATGGCAAGGCTATCAGCCCCTACATCCGCTTTGTTGCTGCTACCAATGGCAGACAGCACAGAGCTAATGTCACTGGCATACTTGAACCGGTCAAGTCCCGCTTTGGTTCAATATTTGAGCTTGTGCCAAACATAGACGACTTTTGCGACTTTGCCTATAATGTCAAGATGTTGCCAACTATCCCCGCATTCCTCCGTTTTGATACCCCTCGCTTGTTCGACTTCAATGCTAATGCGGACATGGAGCAAAATCCCTGCCCTCGCACCTGGCATAAACTGTCGGATATCCTCAAGGAAATGGGCACAACCTTGCCGCACTTGCGACAGAAGGTCGTAGCGTCCGCAGTAGGCGAAGGCGCAGCCCTGGCCTACTGCACATTTGAGAAAATCAAGCTGCCAGATATTGACATGCTCATCAAGTACCCGGACACCTTTCCGCCCACGACAGCCCCGGACGTACTCTATGCTATGGCCTCATCTATCGCTATCCGTACAACCCTGCAGAACATTGACAACGTAGTCCACTTGGCAGGTAAATTCCCGCGACAGCTCGGAGCTATGATGATGAACGACGCAAGGTCTGTCTGCCCGGATATCGACCTGACCGATGCTTTTGGGCGATGGTCTGAAGCAATAACTCCTAGCTTTATCTCGTGAGGTAGCCATGAACTCATTCGATGATGCGCTCACAAGAGTAGTCACACGCTATCCGTTCTTCGCGCCAGGTATCCTGCACCTGCAGGTTATTGAGGACACCTCCATACCTGTTGCCAGCACGAACGGTAAACATCTCAAGATAAACCCTGTTACGATGCCTCAATTCACTACCAGGCAGCAGGTTATGATAGCCTTGCATGAGTGGTGCCATGTGATGCTATTCCATATTACCAGGCGCAACGGTAGACGGTATGACCTGTGGCTACGGGCAAGCGATTACGAAGCGAACGACCTGTTACATGGTATACTCGGAGAACAGGGACAGAACTGCCCGTTCGACTGGATTGACAACTGTCTGTATGACCCTCGCTTTCATGAGATGACAGCAGATCAGATATATACAATCCTGGAACGTGAGGACAGGCAAAACCCGAACCAGCAACCCGAACCCAATCCGCTCGGTGATGATGTAGAGCAGGCCCCGGCACCTGCAGGCCCTGGCGAGCAGTCACAGCAGGGACAACCTCAACTAGGTCCTAGTCAGCCAGGTAGTCAGCCCGACCTGACACCAGAGCAGATTGAGGAGATAGAGAACGATATCAAGCAGAAGATAACTGCAGGGCTGCAGGCCGCTAAAATGCGGGGTATGCACTCAGCGGACATAGAGCGTAAGCTCGGAGCATTGGTAGAGCCTACGATTGACTGGAAATCGGCCCTAGCTGAGTTTATCCAGACACGAGCCAAGGACGACTACTCGTTTCGTCGTCCTAATGTTCGTATGCTTGGCACCGGATTTGTCATACCGAGCCTGTACAGTGAACGTATTGACTGCCTGGTCTTTGCCGGCGATACGTCCGGTAGTATATCAGGTAAGGAGATGGAGGAGTATACAGCCGATCTGATCAATGCTTTTGAGTCTGTACCTATCGACAGGCTCATACTGATATGGTGCGATGCCAATGTCAGGAGAGTACAGGAGTTTAGAGCAGGCGACAGCGTAGAGCCTCGACCGTCAGGAGGTGGTGGTACTGACTTCAGGCCCCCATTTCGCTATGTAGAGCAGGAGCATATCGACCCCGCAGCCCTGATCTACTTGACGGATGGTTGGTGCAACAGCTTTGCACCGGACCCTGGCTATCCTGTCCTGTGGTGCGTGTACGGGGGCAACAAGGGCTTTCAGCCGCCTTATGGTGAGGTGCTGCAGGTTTACTTCAAGGGGGGTCGGAGATGAGAGATAAATCGAGAGTCATCACTGTCAAGGTTACTCCGGGCCTGAACTACCTAGACATAGGTTTTGTTCAGCACATCGAGAAACAGATTGACTGGGTTTTCGAGCAGGAGGGGTTCACCAAAACGATAACTGGAAAGTCAGGCGGATTCATCACCCTTACTTACGAGATGAAGGAGAGGCCATGATAACACCACTACCGGAGGAGCAGTTCAAAGCCCAGATACGACTTGAGAAGCAGCTCAGCAACCTACGCAATCGAGCTATTGACCGAGTACGTCATATCCCGCCCCGTTATCAGCCTGACAGACCTGGCGGACTAGCTCTGCTAGTTGGCGGACTGTACCGACTCGGTAAGCTCGGAGTGAACCTGCTGATCGTCTTGTGGTTCTTATATGGTGGTATAACTTTTATAGACTTCATAATGCAGACAATCGGGAGAATGTAGCCATGAACGAACTAGACGACCTTAAGCTGCAGCTTACCAGCGCAACAGGCCTTGCCTGGGCAGAACCGGGCGAGGATGATGAACAGGATACGTTTCTGATCGCTAGGGATTATGTTTATGGCGAGGTCTACGCGGTGATTGAGCGTGAGGACAGCCCCTACAGAGATAACCGAGATGGACAGAACGGCATATTCCTACGCGCCAGGCTGATTACCGCGCGTGAGGTGTATCTGCCTCTGTGGAGAAAGGTTCAGGCAGTGATGAAAGCAACCGGATCAAACGTGTTCGGCACCTACAATGAACCTGCCAACATAGATTACCCGATACGCCAGCATTGGCTCCTCGACCCCGCCGGATTTGTCAGGATGGTCAAGTTTGGTATGACGCGATATCGTGACTTGTATAACACCGACTGGCGTATGATGCCCAACAAAGAAGGGCAGTACCCAACAATCGAGCAGGTAGAGAACTACCCAAAATTGACGCATCCGGTCCTCAAGGTACAACGTAGCACCTACAACGAGTTATCACCCGACAATCGCAAGCAGTGGATGCAGCGGCAAAAACAAGAACAACAGAACCGCTACGCGGTATATCGCTCCACTTTTGCAGAGTTGCTACCTAAGTTTAGCACGCTACGTTGTGAGACTAGAACCTGCAGCCTTATAAGCTATACAGAGAATATTGGCAGCGTGTCTCTCGTGTTTGATTATAACGTATGGCAACTAAGAATACTGTACTATGACACCCGCACGAGCATAACCCTGGCGCTGCTTGAAGCGGTTGAAGACCTCAGCTTGTTCTACAACTTGAGGCATCACGCCGAGAAGACCGAGCCGCGTATTCAGATGGACATTACGTTCGCACCGGAGCAGATATCTGTCTTGCGTGATGCTCTGGCCACTGGCCGACTAGGTTCGCTAGTCAAGAGTTTATACTATCAGATCATAGAAAAGTGGTGATTGCGTAGCCTGACGAAACAGAGTATACTGTAGGCTCCTAAGTAGCTGAATTTCCGTAATTATCCACCGAGGCGAGCTATGCTATTGACATTTTTGTACGGGCAAAGCGCAGAATATTCACCCGCCAAGTCATTTGAAACGCGGAATGGCAAGATTGAGAAGGTATCCGGCTACGATGTCGGATACCTCGTGTACCACAATGTAGCAAACCAGCCGGAAGACTTGGCAGTAGTGGCTGACACCCTGCGGAATTTTGCAGGGGCGGGCTGGTTCAGGATAAACGGAGCGCCGATTCAGGAGATAGCAGCGCACCCGGAATCCCCGGTTAGACGGATAACCGAGAACTTCCCAGAGCAGACAACCAAGTTTACCACGTTCGACCTCGACAACTGGCCGGTATCGCCAGATATGTCGGCTCAACATGGGTGGACCCTGGACAAGCCCGAAACCACCGCAGCCCTGATTCGCCATTACCTGCGGCAACACGGCCTGTCCTCGCTGGCTATGTCAGATTTCATATTCCTGTTGACATCCAGCCAGTTTACAAGAGCTACACTGAATTGTCATTTGTACTTCCTGTTGGAAACCCCCCGCACTCTCAGCCAGATGCGGATGATAGCCACCGGGTTCAACACCTTCAAGGGAGAGAAGCTACTCGACACCGCACCGTACAAGGCGGTACAACCTGACTACATAGCACCGCCCAAGTGCCTGAACTTTGCCGATCCGATCCCGGCTCATGCACGTATCTACTATAGCCAAGGCAGTGCCAAGTTCGTACCGGAGTCAGAGTTTTCAAAGAACATACTCGACAACTTACCGAAGGATTGGCTGACTAGCGGACTAGTCGATCCGCTTGGCAAGAACTGGCTGGACAGTATCAGGCGTTTCGTCGGTAGCGACCAAGGAATCAACAATCCTGCCTTCCGCGCTGCTGCCCAGTTGGCAAACGAAGTTGGCAAGGTCGCGGTACTGGCAAATATCGACGCCTACGCCAAGCAGATGCACGACGAGGCGTGGAAAGCGATCCTCCTGCATGGTAAGAGGGGCGATGCCAAAGATCGCGCTACGTACAACGTCGCACGTTTTAAACAGTATCTGGAATCGGCCACCAGAAGCCATAAAGAGTTCGGCAAGGGTGTGGACGATTCAGCAAAGCTAGTTCTGGCCGCAATCGAGGACGCAGCCAAGGGCAACACCTACCCGCTGACTGACCGCGTGACGCTATCAGGTGCCGCCAAGCTGATGACCAAGCACCCGGCTACGTGGATGACGATCAGGGCGCAGGTGCGTAAGCAGTTGAAGGGCATCATAAGCGTAGCGGACTTTGAGAAGTTGGTTAAGCAGGCGTTGAGCAACGACACTGCGGTAAACAGTACAGCGAAGACCGCAACTGGGGAGCTGGTGTCTCTGTCGTCGGCGCAGGGCGAGGATATGCTGATCCGCCCGATGCTCTCGACCTACCGCTTCATTCTTGATAGGGATGGTAACTTCTTTATGCAAAGCCCGGACTCGGAGCATAAGGTTCTGGCTTTTAACGGCGAGATGGTCAACATTTTCTACCGGGACGCAATGCAGCGCACCGGGGATAACGTCTCGCTCATGTTTGGTAGGAAGTGCATGTCTATGCTGATTGCGGACAAGATAAGCCCGAACAACAATAGCCTGCATATATCCAGGGCCGACGTAGCAAAGCGCACCATGCCAATAGGTGACACCATCACTGATGGATGTTGGATCAACCTCGGGGTACAGAAGAGTGGCCGGGATCAGTGTGCCAAGATAACTCCCGGCAAGGTGGAGATATTTGACAAGAAGGACACCAGCATAAAGTGGTTGGAGGTATGCTCAAGCCTGATACCGACCGAGCAGGACTTCAGCGAACGGTTTCCTCACGAGAAAGAGCCAACACCTGAGTTTTTGATATCGTTTTACCGGGCGAATATTCTGAAGTATATCGTCTGTGATAAAGAGGATTTGGTGGCCCTGACTAGCTGGCTAGTTACTGCCCTGACGAGTAGACCGCTTTCATATATCGGGGAGTTTGTTGGTTCTTACGGCTGTGGTAAGTCAACGGGTTCCGACTTCGCCAAGAACCTGATTGACCCAACCGAGCAATCGCTGGCAGGAGGTGGCACACGCTCAACCTTCAGCGGCAAGCCCGATGAGAACTTCTTTGCTGTAGTGAGTGATCAGTTGGTAACGATCTTTGACAACATAGGTGTATTGAGTGCCCAGGTGCAAGATTTGTTCTGCCAGATATCGACGGGTATGCGGTACAGTCTGCGGATACTCTACACCCAGACCCAGCTTGATAGATTCATCCAACGACCAATCATCCTGACCGGACTGGCACAGATGATCACCAGGCCAGACCTGATAAGTAGGGCAATGTGTATCAGCTTCAGCAAGATACCCTCATTCAACCCGAACTATTTGGATGAGTGGGAGAGGGACAGACCTTACCTATTTGGTGGCCTGCTGCATATCGCAGCAAAGGCAATGGAGCATATTAAGAATATATCTGGAACGTCAGCAAGTTTGTTGTCACAGAGGGATATTGTTATAGCGGCAGTAGCCGGAGTGCTGCACAACCTCAAAGGAGTGGATACAAGTTTTGTTGAGTACCTGAACACAGAGAAGCACATGATATATGTTAGGGATAACAATTTCGTAATGCTGTTCATAGCTTTTTTGCAGGGCCTTCCACAGAACGATTACACATTGCCGGTGTATGACATACGCAACAGGTTTCAATCGTGGGTGGAACAGCATATTGGCACACAGCAGGTGGTCAGCATCCGTACTGCTACGGGAGTGAGTGATGACATCGAGGTCAGGGTGGTCAACGTCAATCTACCAGAGAACTCTATTAGCTTCGGCTGGGCGCTCTCCAAGGCTACTCATGCTATCAACGCGGTAAGTGGCTGGGAGTTTTATGATCACAAGCGTATGGCAAGCGGAAAAACCCGTAGTTTTAGGCGAAAATTGTTGTTGACAGACATACTATAATATGTTATAATTAGCTATGATGAAAAGGTAAAAGCGTTTATCGGTGACTAGGTGGTCTAGTTAGCCGTCAATCAGCAAAAAATCAGAGAGGTGAATCATGTTAAGAATCAGCTTAGACGTATCCCCGGAAGACATCGCCAAAGCCCGTAAGGTACTGGATGTATTCGAGTCTATCCTTGCTGGCGGACAGCCCGCTGTGGCCCCCTCGGCTGCTGCACCCCCGACCCCGCCTGTTGCAGCACCGGCTCCCCCGATAGCAGCACCGCCCGCTGCCCCGGCCATGCCGCCGCCTGCAGTTGGTGTTCCCGCAGCTCCCACCCCTGACCTGAGTGCCATCGACCCGCTCAGTGATGTCGGGCTGCAGTCCTACGTGACCGAGATTGTCCAGGCAGGCAAGGCCCAGGTGCCACAGATTCTCGGTCTGCTGACCAAGCACGGGGCATCTCGTATCTCCGAGCTTGCCCAGGCCAACAGGGCTGCGTTCCATGCCGACCTCAAGGGGTTGGTGCAGGCCACCGTACCATTCTAATCAGTAGTTCAACTAGAAACCTAGTCAGGGGGACAACATGACTGTCATAACAACAGAAACAGCGCACAGTTGGTTCTCCCCCTCCCAGGCC